>Peterbilt_p1__coassemble_11276_pt1 | contig 1820 bp, 5 predicted proteins | sample Peterbilt_p1__metabat2_low_PE_013 | metagenome-assembled genome bin Peterbilt_p1 | reverse complement strand
TTTTGTTGCTCAGGTGCTTATAAAAAATATTAAATTATAGTGTTGCGGAAATTAGGATATAGTGATTCTTCTCAATAGGGAGTACTGCAAACATTCTATTTACCATAAGACCTCTTATAATGAAAGTGGGGGTGAAAGCAAGTTCCCGAAAGAGGATGAAAAAAATCTTGCTGCTGCAATCCAGTTGCCTAGCCAATTCCTCTACATTCATCCTTGCCATTTCTTCGGCCAAGACATTGGCAACTGATTGGAAGAGTGGCACGGAGATAGGCTTCCTGTCTGCCTTATCAAACATGATTTTTGCATTTGCCAATAATATCTGCATAATAATCTATCTTTTATTTTTTGAACATCAATAATCAGTAGTTGTACAAACTTAGAATAGAACCATTTGTGCCTTCTCCTTCATAATCTCCAGAAAGCGGAAGTTGACTGCAGATATTGCAGATTTCTGCATCATCCAAATGCTCTGTTAACTCCAGATGAAATCCCCAACTGGTAGCATGCAAATCCCAGACACAATAACCGCATGCGTTGACTGCAGTAATGATGGTATCTTGAAGTTGCCATATTTCCGTGAAGTCTCTCATCCTTTCTTTACCACCCAATTAAAGTTTTCCTTTCCTGCTCCTATTTCAAAGTGAAGCTTGGCAATGCCGAGGTCCATCTTGGTATATCCTACCATTGAGAAGCCTCTCTTGGCAATAACTTTGGGTTTACAACCAACTTTTGTACCTTTCTGGTCTTGCAGGAAGAATGAGAACTTCTGCTGATTGATGGCTGTGGGAGCAAGAAGAGCTGCTTCCACGCCCTTTCGGAACCATGAAGGAGAGTTGCTGGTTACATTGCTCACCTGTTCCATGGTCTTGATTTTGTGACTAACCCCTTGTGTCTCTCCGTATCCCAAGGCAATCAATGCATGTCAACTTCTCCCCTTTTTCAATCTTGTAGGCTCCATTCACCTTGCGATAGCTTAATCCTGCCCAGCAGGTATTGAATCCTAGAGCTTGGGCAAGCAGCACAAGCTGTTCGCCATAATAGCCAATACGCTCATCAAGATTGTCAGCTTTTTGCCCAGCCATTACAAGATAGTTCTCCACGCCATGGAATTTTCCATATGACATAATGCCGGAGAATGCCTTGGTTTCTTGGGTAACCAGTTGTATGTGAAGACCACCCTCTTTGTTGCACTCCCCGATTTTTTCTGCAAGTGCTCTAACTACCTCAGTTGAAAGAGGTTTGTGTATGTACTTTCGTACACTATGTCTTTGTTTGATAGCTTCTTCTATAGTCATGATTTCTATAATGAATTGTGCATGCAAAGTTAAGAAAAAAACAATATTCAAAGGCAAAAAAACAAGAAAAATCTCAGAAACTTATAATTTTTTATAAAAAGAATAATATATTATACCTTTTCTTGCGTAATCTAGATTCTTTTGTTAACTTTGCAGGAAAAGTACAATATAATACACTACTTGGTATGAAAATTCAAGAAGTAATGAAATTGCAGCGTAAGGCCTTGGGGATAACCCAGCAAGACCTCGCTGACATGTCTGAGATAGCCATTTCTACCATCAAGAAAATAGAGAGCGGTAAAAGCAACCCTTCCCTATCGACGGTTGAAAAAATCATGGATATCCTTGGCATGGAGGTTAAATATGAGATTCGTCAAACCGTTTAAATATAGTAGGATATGAGAAAAGCTATCGGTTTTGGACGGTAAGTTGAAACATACCTATTTCAAATCGTCCAAGAAAGAATTCAAAGATTCAATCGTAAATCAGAATGAGAATCATGAAATTGACATATATCTTTCATAG
>Peterbilt_p1__coassemble_1278_pt1 | contig 11971 bp, 5 predicted proteins | sample Peterbilt_p1__metabat2_low_PE_013 | metagenome-assembled genome bin Peterbilt_p1 | reverse complement strand
ATAAATTATACATTAAAGTTAGTTCGAAATTATGAAGAAAATAACAATAGCAATAGACGGATACTCTTCTTGCGGTAAGAGTACGATGGCAAAGGATCTTGCCAAGGAAATAGGTTATGTTTATGTAGATACGGGCGCCATGTACCGCTCGGTAACCCTCTATGCGCTGCGTCATCAGCTCTTCGAAGCAGATGGAGCCGTAAAGACTGAAGAACTGCAGAAGGAGATGAAGAACATCAGCATCTCATTCAAGTTTAATGCAACAACCGGTCGCCCAGACTGCTATCTGAACGGCGAACTGGTAGAAAAGGAAATCCGTTCGTTAGAGGTTTCCAACCACGTTAGTCCGATTGCCGCCGTTCCTTTCGTCAGAGAGGCGCTGGTAGAACTGCAGCAGAAGATGGGCGAAGACAAGGGTATCGTGATGGATGGTCGCGATATAGGTACCACCGTGTTCCCTAATGCCGAACTGAAGATTTTCGTAACAGCCAGTTCACAGGTGAGAGCACAGCGCCGTTTCGATGAACTGAAGGAGAAAGGAATGCCAGCCGACTTCGATGCGATTCTGAAGAATGTAGAGGAGCGCGACTATATCGATAGCCACCGCGAGACTTCCCCACTCAGAAAAGCAGATGATGCCATCACGCTCGACAACAGCAACATGACCATTTCTGAACAGAAGGCATGGCTGATGGAACAATATCAAAAAGCAATAGCAGAATAAGCTACAGAGAAGAGACTGCCGGGTTATTAATGCAAAAATACGTTAAATATACTACTTTTGCCGATAAATTTATTTTATTCGATGAAAAGATTTGGAAAAAAAAACTTCAATTTAGTATCTTTGCAACCATATTAACAAGGTAGTAATGATATAGATTATAAATTTTGAGTTAATTACTGTTTTTTGAAGGTGATAGGTCTTCGGGAGAAGATTTATCACCTGTTTTATTTTCAGACAGTTTATAAGAGATAAACCCACTTGACGTCGTGAAACACGACACCAAATGGGTTAACTGATTAATAACCAATATATTAAGTTTTTCAACCAACGATAAAACTATCCTCTACCCATATACGGTGAAACACCGTACCAAGTATATCAAGTAGCTGATAATCAATATTTTAACTCTTATTACAAAAGAGCAGAGTTTTCCTTGATAATCTTATCCTTGCACTCTTCCATCAGCCACTTCGGCGTACTGGTAGCACCACAGATACCTACCGTTTCCACATCCTTGAACCAGTTCATATCTATTTCGTCAGCACTTTCTATCTGGTAGCTGTTGGCATTCACGCTCTTGCATTCCTTGAAAAGCACCTTGCCGTTCGAACTCTTTCTGCCACTCACAAAGAGGATGACATCATGCTTGCTGGCAAAGGCAGCGATGTTAGGCATGCGGTTAGCCACCTGACGGCAGATGGTATCGAAACTCTTGAAGACAGCGCCCTCAACAATATGCTCCTGGCAATATTCGATGATGCGGTGGAACTCATCGAGACTCTTGGTAGTCTGGGAGTAAAGATAGATATCTTTAGAGAAATCCAGCTGACCGGTTTCCTTCAGCTGCTTCACATCCTCAAACTTCTCTACCACGATGGCATGACTCTCCGTCTGCCCCACCAGTCCGAGCACCTCAGCATGCCCGTTCTTGCCGAAAATCACGATCTGTGCCTCCGGATTGTTGACATACTGCTTCTTGATGCGGCGCTGCAACTGGAGCACCACAGGACAGGTAGCATCGATGATTTCAATGTTATTTCGCTCAGCAAGGGCATAAGTTTCAGGCGGTTCACCATGAGCACGGAGCAAGACCTTTACGCCCTGCAGTTCCTCCATCTGCTCATGGTCTATCGTGATGAGTCCCGCTTCATGCAGGCGCTCCACCTCCATACCGTTATGCACAATATCGCCCAGGCAGTAAAGTTTACCGCCCTTAGCCAACTCCTCTTCAGCTTTCTTGATGGCAGTGGTTACGCCAAAGCAGAACCCACTGCCGTTATCTATTTCTATCTGCACGATATTCATTTTTAAATCATTGTACATAAATCTTCACCACCACCTTAGCATGGTCAGGGTCATTCGTAATTATGAGGATACGAGGGTGTCTGACACGCGATTTCTTCAAGTCGGCAGCCACAGCCGTCACCTTCATCTTAACGGTCTCTCCTGGCTGAATCTTACTCTTCTTCAGTTTCACCTGCAAGCCCATCGTAAACATCTGCATGCTGCGGATATCCAGTTCCGACTTACCCTTATTGGTAATCAGAATCTCACCCTTCAGCTTCTTCTTTCCATTGAAACTACCCAGATTGAGATCGGTGGCAGACATCTCTATCTTCGGAGCCAGTGCCTTCTTGGCTGGAGTCATGTTTTCGAAACCAGGAAGAAGAACGGCTGATACCACGATTTCCTTCTCAGGCGCAATCTTATCGCCAGGACGCTCACCGAGATAAACCGATGTCTGGTTCAAGCCCAGGTCGCGCAGTTTCTTGGAATCCAGCACGAAACTGATTTCGGCAGAATGACGCGGAGCCACCTTGGAAGGCGATACGAAAGCATGAAGATAGGATGGCAGATGCATCACTACCGGCTCCAGCACTTCGTCGGTAGGATTGAAGATATGAATGCGCTGAACCGGACGGTCGCCACGGTTCACGTCATCAAACTCCACCTCCTGGGCATCACTCTTGATGACACCCAGCATCTCATCGTAAGAACCAGCGAAATCTACTACGCTGCCCACTACCCTTCCCCTCATAGAGAGGATGAACGGCTCTTCATCCGCATTGGTATAGAGGCAAACCTGCTTGGTGAAAGTACCCATCTGCTTGGCATCGTATACCGCCTTGATGACGAAACTTTCGCCGGCAGCTATGCTCGTCTTCGGATAATCTACCTCCGTACATCCGCAACTTTTCAATACATTGTTGATAACCAACGGCTTGTGCCCGTCATTCTTCAGCACGAATTCGGCAGTTACAGGCTTGTGGAACACCACCTGTCCGCAGTCTACCACCTCGTGCTGGGTTGTAATCTTCTGTGCTGATGCAGGCAGCGCCAACAGCGCTGAGAGCATCCATATATTCATCCGTTTCATACTATTCTATTTTAAATTATCAATCTATAAACTTTTAACTATCAATTATTAACTTTCAATTCATAGGTCTCTGTGCGGCCACCAAATTCCGGACTGTAGGTACACTCAGCGATGCAAGTTCCGCTCTGATAGTCGCCCTTTCTATCCACGTAATACTCCATTTCTACGATGTGCTTACCTTTAGATAAACGATCGAAATAGAAATTTGTTGCATGGTCTCTTGGAGAAACATAGCAGCCTATGCTCCACTGATAACCGCTCAACTGGTTAACCGGCTCCAGGCATGCCGCACGCTTATCCGTAATCTGCACAAAGTCGTAGTCGCGGTCGGCGGTGATGATGAGCGTTACCTTCACCTTCTCGCCTACCTGCGCATTGCCCTTGCTCTCAGATTCGGCTGGAACGATGACACGGCGCACCTTGATGCCCGACTCCATGGAACCGATTTCGCTGATAGGCTGCTTAAACTCTGCATAGACAGCTCCCCAGCTGGTATAATCGCTCTTTTTGTCGATGCTCAGCTTAGATGCCTTGCCCGGTCTTTCGGTCTTCACATAGCCCAAAGTAGTGGAATCCTGCGGCATCGGCAGCAGCTTGCCATCCAGTTTCAGCACGGCATTCTCAGCCTTCCTGCTCCAGTTGCTCTCATTGCCCTTCATAAAGGCGTAAACAGCATCCACGGTGTTCACTGGCGTATCCCAAACCTGGGTGCGTTTCGACATCAGGAGCCAGCGCTGCAGTTCCTCGATGGTCTGCTTGTCGTTCGGCTTCAGCATCTGCATCGCCTCTATCACGGATACCTGGGTAGGAATCTTATAGTTTCTCCAGCTGTAGAGTGCCTTGCGGGTATCGTAGTAGCGGCCCATCTCCTCGCGGTAAACGGCATATTCGTTCACGCTCTGCAGATATTCGCCTGCCTTCTCGCGGTAAGCAGCATTCTGCTGGCTGTTTCTGGCGAGAACCACGGCAGCACGCGCCTTGCCATAGATGGAGAAATCACCCGTCATCTTCGACATCTTTTCCAGGAGATAAGCCTTGTCAGCTTCCAGATTCTGCTTCATCTTTCTGCCATCCATCGAAAGGATGTAGAGATAATGAAGCGCCTGTTCGCTAGGACTCACCTTCTGCTTTTTCTCCTCCTGTTTCTTCATTTCTCTTACTTCCTGTGCTGTTTGCCAGGAGAGATAATCGATGGCGGAAGTCAGCATCCGGGCGGTTGATTTCTGCACACCTGCGATGGCATTCAATCGAACCATCATTTCGGCTACCGATGTAGTCATATACCGGCTGCCCTTCATTCCCTTCCACCAGGAGAAGGAACCGTCAGGGTTCTGCAACTTCTTCAGCTTCTCCACCTGATTCTGCAGGCGGATGCTCTCCTGAGTGAGATTTTCCAGCGAGAGATGCTTCTGTACATGGTTTGTGATAGTATTGGCATAGATGGCAGACATCAGCGAGATGGCGTCCTCCTCATCCGGATTACTGATGGCTGGCAGCGCCTTCACCATCAGCCAACTTGGGTTATTGGTGTACTCGATGGTTACCTTTGCCTCTTCAGCGCCCTTCGCCTGCTTGCCCTCCTTGTTCAGGAAGAGTTTGCTCAGGTCGAAGTTCTGCTCACCCTTCTGATGCAGGGTGATAGGCAGGGTGTTCACCACGAGTTCACGGTTGCTCAAAACCGGCAGATAGTGCTGTTCACCATCGCTGTAGCCATTACCGGCAGCCACCACCTTATTAATATATACGCCTTCTTTCAGTCCCTGGACATCAAAGGAGATGGTAGCAGAGCCCTCGGCATCGATGCTGTAATTCTGCGTCTTCTGCCAAACCACCTTGTTGGTCTCCGGGTCGAGAATCTGCATACGGGTGTTGCCGCTCACCTTCTTGTCGGAAGTATTGAAGAGTTTCACCACGATGGTGCTCTTATCGCCCTCACGCAGGAAGCGAGGCATGTTAGGCTGCACCATCACGGTCTTCTGAGCCACAGCCTCATCCACCAGCAAACCGTTGCGCATCTCCTTGTCATGAGCCAATCCCATGAACTTCCAGGTAGTCACGCTCTCCGGCAGGGTAAACCTGATGGCTACGTTGCCATCGTTGTCGCTCTCCAAGGCAGGATAGAAGAAGGCGGTCTCGTTCATATTCTCACGCACCTGCACTTTGTCAAGGTACTGTCCTGCATCCGAACCAGAACCGCCTGCAAACTGCGGCATCTCCTCTACTACATCAAAAACCTTGTTGGCAGATGGAGCAGCCGCTGCAACACGGGTCATATTACTCCCACGAATTTTCATGACCCTCCCTTCTTCCTGAACCAGCTCGTCTTTCTTTATACGAACAGACTCTACGGTTCCGCCAAGAGAACGTTCCAACTTGCTCAGCTCCACCGCTTGCATATAAGCATAATAGCTAAAGAATTTGCCATCAAACTTATCTACATCCAGTCCCTTCTCGTCATAATACTTGGTAGGATAAACGCCATTCAAGTAAGATGAACGGAAAGTGAGGTTGTGCTTCCAGTAGCAGTTTGGCAGACTCTGATAGAAGCCCAGTGAGAGATTCCAGGAATGCGGGGCTATCTGGTCGAGCGACTTGTCATAGAGTACGCTCATCAGCTGCGCCTTGGCTGGCTTGCCGTCAGGGGTGGTAATCTTCAGCGTCCACTCCTCCTTCTGTCCAGGGGTCAGACGGTTGCGGAAGGTCTTCCAGGCGATATTCAGTTTCTTCTCAGGCAAAGGACGGGCGATGCTCATCATTCGGGTATAGCACTTACCTTGCTTCACGAAACTATAGTTCAGTACGATGCCCGACGCATATTCCTCCTTGTAGGTGAAAGGCAGAGTCACGATGCTGTCGCCCAACTCCCAGGCGCCCTTCTCCAGCAGTTTGTTGCCGGCGATGATGGAATATACGATGTGCGCTCCGTTCTCCGAAGAGCCCACCTGAATATAGACCGGCTTGCCATCACGAGGGAAAGTCTTCGCCGTCTGATAATACCATTCGGTAGTTGGCTCCACCGGATGGGTATCCTTCATGCTGAAGAGCGTGAACTTCTGCTGCAGGGTATCCTGTCCGCAGATTGCCTCCAACTGATGAACGCCAGATTTCCAAACGAGGGAAGAAGAGGCAGAGGAAGAAGCATATTCCTTGATAGAAACCGGTGCATTCGCCTCGGCATCCTTCCATTCGCCCTTATCAATGCGATATTTCAACCTACTAGAAATCGGCATACCACTGGCATTGCGGTAAGCGAAGGTCACCGTCTTCAGACTGTCTGTTTCGATACGCTTAGGAAGATTCACCGTGAGGATGGTTGGCTTGGTGCCCAGAGGCAGACTCATCACGCCCTCGTGGCTCTCGCCGCTGATGTCGGTAACGATGGCAGAGACCTCGAAGTTGAAGAAACGGGCGATGCGCATGAAATCGCTCATATCAACCTCGTCTTTTCCTGACAAGGAAGCCTCCAGCGGAATCTCTACGTCGAAGGTTCCGTCCTCACGAGTCACGCAACTGTCTGTCTTTACCAACTGTCCGGCAGAGCCTGCGCCCCACCACCAAAGCTGGTTTCTGCGAGTCACCTGATACTCCACCTTGGCACCCTGCACAGGCACACCAGAGTAGGTCTTGGCTGTAGCCTTCACCACTACAGTATCGCCCCAGTTATATTTCTCGTTCACCTTCGGGAAGGTAATCTCGAAGGTTGGACGCTTGTACTCCTCCACTCTTACATATTTTGTTGCCGTTCCATTCACGGAGATGGAATACAGTCCTGTCTTTCCCTCCTTCGGGAATTCGAAATCTACCGAAGCCGTACCATATTCATCGGTCGTAACCTTCTGTTCTGCCACCTGCTTCCAGTTGGCATCACTCAGGACAAACTTCAGTTCCATGCTCTTGCCAGGCACGCTGGCATCCAACCCCTTCTTGACAGTATAGGAAATGGCTGAGGCATGTACCTTCTGCCCCGGGCGATAGATGGCACGATCGGTATAAACCTGATATTTAGTCTCATTATCCTTCTTCTCATAATAGCGGGTACGGCTAAGATAGATGTCCCTGGCTGGCGTAAACTTGTCATTGTTGGTAGAAATCAACACCATTCCATCCACATTTTTGAAGTAAGCCTCTCCGTTCTCATCTGTTGTCAAGCGGGCATGAACTATTCGCTTGTCCTTCTTCGTCTTGAAATCATACCGCTGGTCGTAGAGTTCTATCTTCGCCCCGGCGATAGGCTGTCCGTCGGTAGCATTCACCACCACATAGCGATGCTTATCATCCGGCAACTGCTGGATCATCACCGCCAGATTGCTGACATAGAAGAGTTTGCGCTGCGGAGCGATGCCGGTATTATCAGAAGTTACCTCCATCAGATAGGCACCCAGCGGCAGATTGCCACCGATTTCAATGGAATCCTTCACCTCTTGATAATCCGGACGACCATAGTAATTCCTGCTGTAATCCTTCTGATGCAGTTTCGTGGTCTTCTTCAGGAGCATCTTATAGGTAGCCTCATCCTGAGCATCATATTCATTATCCGCCGTGATGTTGAGGCGGGAGATGCTGATTTTCAGGTTCTGGAGATTACGCACATCCAGCTGCACCCAAACCTTCTCCCCAGGTCGCAATACCTGCGGCATATCCTTCACCCGGAACATCGGTTCGGTAAGTCGCTTCTGCGCATTTCTCAGTTCGTTCATTCTCGACCATTCACCCCAGCGGCTCAGCGCATAGTTGATATAGTTGAGCTTATCCTGCGGTTTGGCATCGGTAGCACCTTCCATGAAGCGGAAATGCTCCACGGCAAGTTCGCCTGCCTCCGGAATATCCTGATAAATCTGGATGAGCGAGTCGATGGTCTGCAGATACTTCGACTTCTTCACCACTCTCACGTCGTCCTGGCGGTATTTCTCGATGAGCTTATAGGCACAGAGACAAGCCGCACCCCGATTGCCCACCTTATTATAATAGGTGTACAGCTGCAGATACGCCTCCTTGCTGTCTGCCTCGAATCCGATGAGATGCAGCAAATCATTCTTGAAGGAACTTCCGTCCACCCCTTTTAGAGTCAGCGGCACATACTCAGTAGAAGCATGCTTGGCAAGAAGCTCTGGGTGCGCCATCGCTTTTTTGAAGAACTCCTGGCTCTTCTTCAGGTTTACCTTTCGCTGACTTTGATAATAAGAAGCATCCTCCCTTTGTTCCAAAGAAGCCTCATCCACTTCTATTCCATACGGATTATCATGATATACCTTGCCGAGCACAGCATATCTCACCGCTTTCAGCATCGGGTCATTTGTCTTCAAAGCTTCAGCTTCCATCCGCTTCACGTTAGGCGAAAGCGAGTCAGCAGAAATCTCTTTCCAAAGAGTCATTTGCCTCATCTCAGCCGCCAGCAGCTGCCCGTAATCTTTGGCAACCGAAGCCTTGGCGATGATTTTCTTCATCACCGCGATTTCGCTCTTAGGCTGGTCCTTCTGAGCATTGATTTCAGCTTGCTTCCACAAGTTGTCGTATGTCTGAGCCGCTACCTGCATCGTAGCAAAGAGGGCTATCAGAAGTGATAAAATGTTTCTTTTCATAAGCCAACTGTATAAAATGTTAATGGAATGATGATAATCATCAAACTTTTCATTGCAAAAATACAAAAAAAAAACTGTTTTCTAACCCCGAAACTTAAACTTTTTACTATCTTTGCACCAAAATAGTATATTTTACCAAGAAATAACATTAAAAAAACAATGGCAGAAAAAAAGTATGGTCATTTTGATGACGCCAATCGCGAATACGTGATTACTGACCCAAAGACCCCATGGCCTTGGATCAATTATTTGGGTAACGAGGATTTCTTCTCGCTCATCTCAAACACAGCAGGTGGTTATTCCTTCTACAAGGATGCCAAGTTCCGTCGCATCACCCGTTATCGCTACAATGGTGTGCCGATGGATAACGGCGGTCGCTATTTCTATATCAAAGATGGCGATACCGTATGGAACCCGGGATGGAAACCTTGCAAGACACCACTCGACAGCTACGAGTGCCGCCACGGCATGAACTATACCCGCATCACGGGCAGCAAGAACGGCGTGGAGGCGAGTGTGCTCTTCTTCGTACCCCTCCATACATGGGCTGAGGTGCAGAAGATGACGCTGAAGAACCAGACTGAGGAGGTGAAGACCCTCAAAGTGTTCTCCTTTGCAGAGTGGTGCCTCTGGAATGCTGCTACCGACATGGAGAACTTCCAGCGCAACTTCTCTACGGGCGAAGTAGAGGTAGAAGGTTCTACCATCTATCACAAGACCGAATATCGTGAGCGCCGCAACCACTATGCTTTCTACACAGTGAATACCGAGATTCAGGGCTACGATACCGACCGCGAGAGCTTCATCGGACTCTACAACGAGTTTGCCGAGCCTGAGGCTGTGATGGAAGGCAAGCCACGCAACAGTTTTGCCCACGGCTGGAGCCCTATCGCATCTCATTATATCGAGGTTACCCTGCAGCCAGGCGAGAGCCGCGACCTCATCTTCCTGCTGGGATATGTGGAGAACGAGCAGGACAAGAAGTTCAGCGCCAAGAAGGTAATCAACAAGGAGAAAGCTCATCAGCTTATCGCCAAGTTTGATACCACCGAAAAGGTGGATGCTGCCTTCGCAGAACTCAACAAGTACTGGGATAACCTGCTGAACATCTTCACCGTGAAGAGCGGCAACGACAAGTTAGACCGTATGGTGAACATCTGGAACCAGTATCAGTGCATGATCACCTTCTGTATGTCGCGTTCGGCAAGTTTCTTCGAGAGCGGCATCGGTCGAGGCATGGGCTTCCGCGATTCCAACCAGGACCTCGTAGGTTTCGTTCATCAGATACCTACCCGTGCACGCCAGCGCATCATCGATATCGCCAGCACCCAGTTCCCAGACGGTGGCTGCTACCACCAGTATCAGCCGCTCACCAAACGCGGCAACAACGATATCGGTGGCGGTTTCAACGACGACCCTTGCTGGCTCATCTTCGGTACCGTAGCCTATATCAAGGAGACGGGCGACTTCTCTATCCTCGCTGAACAGGTGCCTTTCGACAACCAGCCAGGCACAGAAGTAAGCCTCTTCGAGCACCTCAAGATTTCGATGAACCATGTTATCAACAACCTGGGTCCACACAAGTTGCCACTCATCGGAAGAGCCGACTGGAACGACTGTCTGAACCTGAACTGCTTCTCCTGGGACCCTAACGAGAGTTTCCAGACCACCGAAAACAAGGGCGAAGGAAGCAAGGCAGAGAGTCTGATGATAGCCGGTCTGTTCGTGGTTACCGGCAAGGATTATGTGGCTCTGTGCAAGCAGCTTGCCAAGGAAGCTTTGGAAAGCAAGGAGGGCGAAATAGCCGGTCTTGCAGAGGAAGATTATTTGACAGAAGCCGAGCGCATGCAGCAGGCTGTAGATGAGATGAACGAGGCTGTGAAGCAGCATGGATGGGACGGAGAATGGTTCCTCCGCGCTTACGATTTCTTCGGCAACAAGATTGGTAGTGATGAGAACGAGGAAGGCAAAATCTTCATTGAGAGCCAGGGCTGGTGTACGATGGCTGGTATCGGTCTGGAAGAAGGACTCTGCGATAAAGCACTGGACAGCAGCAAGAAACGACTGGAATGCGAGCACGGACTGGTGCTGAACAACCCAGCTTACACTACCTATCATGTAGAAATGGGTGAGATTTCTTCTTATCCTGAAGGCTACAAGGAGAACGCCGGTATCTTCTGCCACAACAATCCTTGGGTCATCATCGGAGAGACTGTAGCCGGTCGAGGCAACGATGCCTGGAGCCATTATACCAAGATTCTGCCTAGCTATGTAGAGGAAAAATATCAGACACTTCACAAGGTAGAGCCTTACGTAAACTGCCAGATGGTAGCCGGTAAGGATGCAGCCAAACCGGGCGAAGGAAAGAACTCCTGGCTCACCGGTACAGCGGCATGGATGTGGTATACAGTATCAGAATTCATCCTCGGCATCAAGCCAGATTATGAAGGTTTGCTCATCGATCCTTGTCTCCCAAGCACCGCTAAGGAGTATGAGGTAACCCGCAAGTTCCGTGGTGGCGAATACCATATCACAGTAAAGAATCCTAGCGGAAACCAGAAGGGCGTGAAGCAGATTACAGTGGATGGCACTCCTATCTCAGGCACCATCATTCCTTGCTCTGAAGGCAAGCATGAAGTAGTGGTTGAGATGTAAATCAGCCAGATCTCATCAAGTTACGATTTGAAAGTTCAATGTAACGAAATTCTTTTCATACCCATGCCCCCTGTTTTAGGGGGTATGGGTATCACAATAAACACTTGCCCCTTTATTTCAAGGGAGCAAGTGTTTTATTTATTTGATAATCTGATACTTAGCTTTTAATATAAGCACATATTCAACAGTATCAAGAGCAAGATTCTAAGTCTCTATCATTGACTCAGTTCCTCAATAACTCAGTTCCTCAGTTTTTTTCTAGGGGGTATATAGCCCTTATAGTTCAAAGTTGTTTTAAATTGTTATATATTATATATTATTATATATATATAAATATATTTATATATATATAATAAACTTCTAAATAAAGACAAAAGTGAAGGGTCAGAGAAAAACTGAGGAACTGAGTTATTGAGGAACTGAGTCATTCTAGTAAGAAACATCATAACCCTCATAAATGCCTGTTTTACAGCTTAACCCTATACTTTAAGAGAGTAAAGCTATGAGTTGTCACCCATAAAACTATGAGTTGTCACCCGCAAAACTATGAGTAAGGAAGTTTAACTACTTTCAATCTGAAAGCATAGTTCAAACATTTCCTTATCACACCCCCAAACTTGGCAGTATCAGAGAAAA
>Peterbilt_p1__coassemble_1183_pt1 | contig 12718 bp, 10 predicted proteins | sample Peterbilt_p1__metabat2_low_PE_013 | metagenome-assembled genome bin Peterbilt_p1 | reverse complement strand
GACATTCAGAACCACAATCTGACGCTCTAACCAACTGAACTACGTCCACCATATTCTTGTTAAGCGGGTGCAAAGGTACGAAAAAAAAATGGTTCTACCAAATTTTTTCGTACCTTTTTTCTTATTTTTTATTTTGCAGGGCTTGTTGGAACAACTGGAGCTGCCTTCTGGGCATCTGCACCAGCTGCAGGAATAGCCTTCTGCGCACCTGCTGCTGCATCCTTGCTAGCACCTGGCATAGCAGGAAGAGCGGTCTGCTCCTGAGTGGCTCCCTCCAAAACACTGCTTTCGCCAGCTGCCTGAGGGGCTACATAAGCACATGCCACGCTGATGACAACCAAGGCTGCAGCGAGGCCCCATGTTAATTTCTCAACAATGTCAGTGGTCTTGCGAACACCCATGATTGAGTTGGTTGAAGAGAAGTTACTTGCAAGTCCACCTCCCTTTGATTCCTGGATGAGCACGATGAAAATCATCAGGATAGCTACCAGGACGATTAATACTACTAATAATGTGTAAGCCATTTTTTAAAACTAGTTTTATTTATTTATTATTCTTCTTTATTTCTTCTTGCTGTTCAGCATCAGTTTCTCAAGGAATCTGAGCTGGTCAACATAATATCCGTTCTTGTTAGGATGCTGCTGATGCAGGCGGCTGATGATTTCGTAAGCCCTCTGATACTTGCCCTGCTTGATGTAGATGCGGGCGAGGGTTTCGGTGAATACACCGCTGTTTTCCTCTTCGCCATCCTTGCCGGAATCGGTCTGAAGTTCGGGAGTAAATTCTGGTTTGTAATCTTCGTCCTGCTGGATTTTAGGCAGTTTGAAACCGCCATCCTCCATAAAGTCGTCGATGAGACTCATGGTGCGCGAAGTATCTTCTGGCTCCTGCTGGTCTTCGGTCTCCATGAGATAAGCCACATAGTCTACAGCCGCGTCAGCAGGTGTAGGCTTACGTTTCTCCTTCTTCTCTTCTTCGTCTTCTTCCATAGGAATGGATCCCAGGAAGTGATCGATGAGGTCGCTAGTACGGTCTCCGTGTTTTTCTGCTCCTATTCCTCTTACGCCTTGCTGCTTGTCGGATTCAGCCTCTTCAGGGGCGTTTTTTATCTGATAGTGGGCTGCCTCTACCATCTCGAAGATAATCTTACGGTCGGTGATGTAGATGGCTGCACGGCGCAGTTCTTCGTCGAAACTCGGGTCGTGGAGCAGGTACAGATTCTTCAACATCAGCAGGCGTGCCGTCTGATAATACGGATATAAGGCCAAGAGGGCGCGCAAGTCGTAGAGCGTCTCTCGGTTCATTTCCTCCGGGTGTTGTATCAATCTGTTTAATTCCACGATATTTTTACTTTATTTTATTTTGAACTTTAAACATTGAACATTGAGTTTTGAACTTTATGATTAGTAAAGCCGTTAAATTCTTCACTCTTCGTTCTTCACTTACTTTACCAGTTAGCTACCGTAGCGTTGAATATCTGGTCTACCAGGTCTTTGATAATCTGGGTTACCAGTTCTTCCTGCACCGAGGCAAGGCTCTGAGTGGTGTCGTAGGTCTTGGCAGATGTAAACTGCTTTTCGAAGTCCTCGGTATGGTTCTTGGTGTTGGTGAAACGTACGTTTACGGTGATACTGAGCTCGGTCTGTGCTGAGTATCCCTCAGAACTAACCGACTTGTTGCGCTGAGAATATTGGGTGATTTCGCCCTCTATCTTCAGGTCTCCGTTGCGTGACACCTGTATGAGCTGGGTGTTGCTGGCAAACTTATCCTTGAGTTCATTGTTGAACATTGGACCCATCGGACCCCACACATACGAACTTCTGATAGGGAAGTCGGCTATCTGTATGGTCTTGGTTTTGGTGTAGTCGATGCTGGCACCGTTGAACTTGTAGCTCACGGAGCATGCTGCCATGACCGCCACCATCAGTGTGACTCCTATTATATATAGGTACGCGCGTATATGCTTCATAACTTATATTTGTTAATCTTTCTGTACAGAGTTCTGTCGGAGATTCCCAGTTCTTCTGCCGCTTTCTTGCGGTTTCCGTTGTTTCTCTCCAATGCCTTTTCTATCATCTGCTTGCTAAGATCGCTGAGGTTCAGATTCTCGTTTTCTTCCTTGATCTCCTCAATCTCAGCATCTTCGGCTTCGGGTTTGTAAGTGCCCCTCATGCCTCCTGTAGCTATTTCCTGACGGATGTGTTGTAGCTCGTCGAGATCGGTAATCGGAGGTACGGAAGATACCGGAGAAACCGATGAAACCGGAGATACGGATGATACTGGAGCTACCTGGGTATTCGGCTGAACCGGAGAAACATATCCGCCTGTACCGCCCAACTGGCGTGCTTCATCGAGTTGCTTGCGCAGGCTGTTCATCTCTCGTCTCAGGTCGCTCACGTTGCCCCTCAGTTCGTAGAGAATTTTGTATAGCAGTTCGCGCTCGCTAGCGTAGCTATGGTCGTCCTTGCCATCCTTCTGTATGGTGGCGAGCTGTGTAGACTCCTCATCTCTCGGAATAAACTGGGTGAGAGTCTGTGCATCGATTTCTCTTTCTCGGCTTAGCACTGACATCTGTTCGGTAATGTTCTTGAGCTGTCTCACATTTCCCGGCCACTTGTATTTCAGCATGATCTGCTTGGCCTCATCTGAGAGTGAAATCTTAGGCAGACGGTATTTTTCGGCCATCTGCATGGCGAAGAGGCGGAAGAGCAGGAGGATGTCGTCTCCACGCTCTCTCAATGCAGGCATCTGTATCGGGATAGTGTTGAGGCGGTAGTAGAGGTCCTCGCGAAAGCGGCCTTCGCTCACAGCCTTGCGCATGTTTACGTTGGTGGCTGCCACGATGCGGACATCCGTTTTCCTTATCTCAGTTCCACCCACGCGGATGTATTCTCCCGTTTCGAGCACGCGCAGCAGTCTTGCCTGCGTCTGAATCGGGAGTTCGCCCACCTCGTCGAGGAAGATGGTACCCTTATTGGCAATACCGAAGTATCCTTCGCTTTCGCCTATGGCTCCAGTGAAGGAACCCTTCTCATGTCCGAAGAGTTCGCTGTCAATGGTTCCCTCCGGAATGCTTCCACAGTTGATGGCGAAATATTTCTCTCTGCGGCGTGGCGAATTGTCGTGAATCACCCTTGGAATGATTTCCTTACCCACACCGCTCTCGCCGATGATGAGCACGGAGAGATCGGTCGGCGCTACCTGTAGGGCTACGTCGAGCGCATGGTTCAATCCGTCGCTGTTACCGACGATATTGTAGCGTTGTTTTATCTTTTGTAGTTCGGAAGTATCCATTTAGCTGCCAAAATTACTCATTTTTTCTGAATTATCTGCATTTTTTTTTAATTTTAACGTTCGGGAGGTCTGATTACAGGGAAGATTTGCCTTTTTTGCGTCATCTTCCCTCCCGAATCTTTCTTTATTCCGCTTTTTCTCGGGAATAGGGAATCTTTCTCTTATCCCTTTTTCTTAGGGATGGAGAATCTTACCTTCTCACTCTCGTCACGCTTCTCGTGGTAGAGTTTAGGCAGTGGATTCTCGTAGGCCTCATCATAGTCTTCGCGGTTGCAGAAGGCATCCAGCGCCAAGTAGATGGCGTGGCGGAAGGAGATTGCATCGGCTTCGTTGCAGCCCGTGATGCTGTAGCTAGGAGTGGTGTTGGCGGCGGTGTGCACGAGTGGCAGACCGGCAGTAAAGAGTACGCCATCCTCGGTGTAGAGAGAATGGAACGGGGTAGTAGCCTGATCATGATACATGGCCATGATGCCGTCGAACTCTACGAAATGGCCGTTGCCGAAGAACTCGTCAGTAGGGTAAGGACCAAAAGCTTGTATTTTCTGCTCGGCAAGCTGGTCAATGGCTGGGATGATGATGCTGGCTTCCTCTGGTCCGCAGCTCTCCTCACCGTTGTTGCTAGGATTCAGGGCGAGCACGGCGATGCGCGGGTTGGTAATCATGAAGTCTCGCTTCAGTGATGTGTGCATCTGCTTCACCTTCTCGATGATGAGTTCCTGGGTGATAGCTGCCGGCACGTCCTTGAGCGGAGTCTTTCCGGTTACGGATGCGATGCGAAGGTCGCCACCGCAGAGGATGGAAAGGCCCTTGGCACCTTCGCCCAGGCAAGTTTCAATGTATTCCTTGTGGCCCTTGAACTGGAAGCCCTCAAATTGTGCGTTCTGGTTGTTTACCGGTGCGGTAACGAGCACGTCGAAGAGCTCGTCGCGGTAGTCGGTCATGGCTCGGTCAAGTGCCTTGATGGCTGCCGTACCCGATTCCTGAGTAGGCATGCCCATGTCAACCTTTACCTCCTCGTCTACAGCTGGCAGGAGGTTGATTCTTCCGTCTTCAGCATCTTCTGCTTTCTGGATGATGGAGAACTGGGCAGGCAGATTCATCGCCTTGCGGTAATAAGCTGCCACTTTAGGCGAACCGTAGATGATAGGGGTACAATACTCCAACATCTCTGGCTCACTGAATGCCTTAAAAATGAGTTCGTATCCGATACCGTTGGTATCTCCGTGAGTGATGGCCACTCTAATCTTTTTGCTGTCCATTTATCGTTTTATTTTATAGTAGAAATCGCAGCTTCTAGCTGCTTGATTAATATTTTCTTTTTCATTTCGGGCGCATAGACGAAGCCGATGATGATGATTTCATCCCCCGTTTTTCTCAGGCGGATGCGCCTCATCGCGTAGGGGCCTCCCATGGCGTCGCCCTTCATTTCCCAGAGTCCTTTTTCTGAAAGGACCGGGATTATCATGTACATGCTGTCGGTTTCGCCGGGCATATTGGTTCGGAGAATGCTATCAATCTGCTGCTTCTCTTGAGGTGAAAAAGCATCTGAATTTTTCACTCTTCGTTCTTCACTCTTCACTTTCATTACGAGCAGGTTCTTCATGCCCGAGCTGGCGCTGTTTGAGATCCAAATGAAGTTCTTCGCCTTCTTGCTTGCTTGCATTTCGGCAGGGATGTTCATGCTGATGCCGAAGTTCTTCTTTACCAGCTGCTGCATCTCGCGGTTCTGCTTGCTCGGGTTGGTGGAGATGATGGATGCGAGGTGCTCCAGTTCAGTCTCATCTACGAGCTGGCGCAGTTTCTCGGGGTTGAGTTTCTCTCTGAGTTGTTGCAGTGAGCGGGCAGAGATGCGGATGACGGTCTGCGGTGAAGCATTCTCGTTGCGGCTCAGCCTGACTGAGAATTCCGCTGCTGGGATGTTCACTACGATGCGAGTTCTTACGAGCAGGTAGCTGTCGTGGATCTTGCCCTTCTTAACCTGGATGAGCCGGCAGAGCGGTTCGGGTTGGGGCAGGGCTGGCACCTCTTCCGTCAGTATCTTCGTAACGATGCTGTCGGTATCTCCCTTGAGTACCACCTCGTAAGGCTGTCCTGTGCTTTTGGGCAGTTTTCTGTTTCTTCCTCCTCCCGGACTGCAACTTGCCAGAAAAAGGAACAAAAGACAGCCGGCAAGTAGGATCTTTAAAGATTCTCTAACCATTTTTCCCCCACCTTTCCTTACTTATTCATCTTCTCTTCATCCTCGTGCTCACGGATTTCTCCGATTTTCTTCGAGGTGCTGAGCAGACCGCAGGCGGCGTAGATGTCCTGGCCGCGGCTGGCACGGATGGTGGTGAAGACACCATGCTGGGTGAGGTAATCACGGAACTGCTCCATCTTCTCATCATCCACACCTTGCAGAGGAATGTCTGGAATTTGGTGGAAACGAATCAGGTTGAAGCGGCAGTCAAGTCCCTTCACCAGCTTGATGATGGCCTTGGCATGCTGCATACTGTCGTTTACGCCCTTAAAGACGATGTATTCGAAACTCAGGCGGCGTTGATGAGAGAAATCATAGTTCCTCAGCAGTTCTACTACCTGCTCAATGCCCATGCCCCTTTCGGCAGGCATCAGTTCAGCGCGCTCAGAAGGGATAGGGTCGTGCATGCTGATGGCCACATGGCAGTCGCTCTCTTCCAGGAACCGCTTCAGCTTGTTCTTCACGCCCACCGAACTTACCGTGATGCGCTTCGGGCTCCATGCCCAGCCGTAGGCGGCGGTGAGAATCTCTGTGGCGCGCAGCACATTGTCGAGATTATCCATCGGCTCGCCCTGACCCATGAACACGATGTTGGTAAGTTTGTCCACCTCCGGCAGCGAGTAAACCTGGTTCAGAATGTCGCCTGCAGGCAAGCTGCCCTCAAACCCCTGCTTGCCGGTCTGGCAGAACAGGCAGTTCATCTTGCATCCCACCTGCGAAGAAACGCACAGCGTGGCGCGGTCTTTGTCGGGGATGTAAACCGTCTCGACAAATTTGCCGCTTCGGGTAGGGAAGAGGTACTTGATGGTACCATCCACCGAATGTTGTGCATCGGAATATCCGAAGCATCCTATTTCGTATTCGGCAGCGAGTTTGGCACGGTTCGCCTTCGAGATGTTGGTCATCTCATCAATGCTCTTCACATGCTGCTCATAGAGCCACTTCGCCATCTGCCCACCGGTGAAGGCGGGCATGCCTAAGTCCTTTGCCACCTGCTTCAATTCGGCAAGTGTAAGGCCCAAAAGATATTTTTTTTCATTATTCATACTGCAAAGATAGTGTTTTTTGCCGAAAAATTAGTATCTTTGCCACATATTTTAATATAATAAGATAAAATAAAGATAAAAAACACAGATTTAGCCCCCCGAAAAGGGCTGAAGTGAACAAAAATAACGTAAGAAAATGAGAGAAAAAATAGACCTTTTCTTGCCTTGCGAATACATCGACGATGCGCAGAATGCCTTGTCGGTGCTTCATGAGTACAAGACAGTACAGCATATCCACTTCCTGGTGAGTGCTGATTTTGCCGCTCATCATCAGGTGCCCGAAGGATGTACGTTTGTCATCACCGACCGCCTGGAAAGCAGTAACACCATTGTCAGCATCGTTGAAAATACAGATGCCGACTACGTGATGATCTGTACCCGCCACACCACCATAGGATGGGGAAACAACACGCTGGAGCGATTCCTCAGAGTGGCAGATGATACGGATGCCGTCATGGTTTACGCCGACCACTACAAGATGGTGGAAGGCAAAATGGAGAAACATCCGGTAATTGACTACCAGTCAGGTTCTTTGCGAGATGACTTCGACTTTGGAAGCCTCTGGTGCATCAAGGCACAGGCGCTGGCCGACTACATCGCCCAACCCGACCGCGAAGAGTATCAGTTTGCCGCCCTCTACGACCTCCGTCTCTATCTGAGCCGCGTGGGCGAAATCTTCCATCTCAACGAATTCCTCTATTCAGAAGCCGAACTCGACACCCGTAAGAGCGGCGAGAAGCAGTTTGACTATGTAAACCCGCGCAACCGCGAGGTGCAGATTGAGATGGAAAAGGCATGCACCCAGCATTTGGGCAAGGTGGGCGCCCTGATAGACACCACCTTCTACCGCCAGCCCGACTTCGGTGAGCAGGATTTTGAATACGAGGCATCTGTCATCATCCCCGTCTTCAACCGTGAAAAGACGGTGGCTGATGCCGTGAAGAGTGCGCTGGGACAGAAGGCAAGCTTCAAGTTTAACGTCATTGTGGTAAACAACCATTCTACCGACCGCACCGGCGAAATACTGGATGAACTTAAAGTCGACAACCTGATACAGATTGTGCCGGAGAGAACCGACCTGGGAATAGGCGGATGCTGGAACGAAGCCATCAACAGCAGTTTCTGCGGAAAGTTTGCTGTACAGCTTGACAGCGATGACCTCTATTCTTCACCAAAGACACTTCAGAAGATAGTAGATGCCTTCTACAAGCAGAAGGCAGCCATGATTATCGGCTCGTACCGCATGTGCGACTTCGACTTCAACACCCTGCCACCGGGACTGATAGACCACAAGGAGTGGACCGATGAAAACGGATGCAACAATGCGCTGCGTATCAACGGATTAGGTGCTCCGCGCGCCTTCTTTACTCCGCTGGTCAGACAGATCCAGTTTCCTAACACCTCGTATGGTGAGGATTATGCGCTCGGCTTGGCATTTTCGCGCCGTTATCGCATCGGCAGAATCTACGACGAACTCTACCTCTGCCGCCGCTGGGGAGGTAACAGCGATGCAGCCCTCAGCGTAGAGAAGGTGAACGCCAACAACCTGTATAAGGACCGCCTGCGCACCATGGAACTGAAGGCACGCCAGCACATGCTGCAGGGCAAGGCCGACATTATGGAAGACAGCAGCATCTCGCGTTTCTTCAACCGTCAGCTGGAGGTTTGGACCGATGCGCGCCACCGCTTCCGCGACCTCAAGCATGTAGAAACCCGCCAATTCTCCGACCAGCTGAAACTGCAGTGGAACCCAGCCCGCATCGTAAGTACGGGCGCCAAGATAGATAAGAAAACCCTGGGCGAGCGCCCTTGTTTCCTTTGCGACAAGAACCGTCCTAAGGACCAGATGTCGAAGCAGATAGACGAGAAATTCCATCTTCTGGTGAATCCGTTCCCGATTCTGCCAGTCCACTTCACCATTCCGGCACGCAAGCATCAGCCTCAGCTCATCTACAAGAACTACGGCGAGATGCACCGCTTCATCAGTCTGCACAGCGACCTGATGGTGTTCTACAACGGTCCGAAGTGTGGTGCATCGGCTCCAGACCATCTTCATTTCCAGGCAGGAACCAACGGCATCCTTCCTCTTCAGACCAACTGGCAGCGTCTCTCCCGCAACCTGACCGACATCATCTCTCTCAATGATGAGGAGAAAATCTCAGTGGTTCGCGACTTCATCGTTCCCGCCTTCGTCATCATCTCGAAGAGTGCTGAGAGCGATGAGGCCCTCTTCCGCCGTCTCTACAAGGCAATGCCTCAGCGTGGCGACGAAACCGAACCGATGATGAACATCATCTCCTGGCGCAAGGGCGAGGAATTCATCAGCGTGGTCATTCCGAGAGAAAAGCACCGTCCGGAAGCCTATTTTGCCGAAGGCGACGCCCAGTTTGTGGTTTCGCCGGGAGCACTGGATATGAGCGGACTCATCATCACCCCTCGTGAGGAAGATTTCCGAAAGCTGACCGAGGAGAAAGCCCTCTCGCTGCTGCAGGAATGTGGCGTTTCGGAAGAAAAGATGAACGCCATCATCGCCAAACTGAAGGCATCTAAGGATGCCGAGAATGCAGCCGAAGCCTCTTCCACCTTATATAATAAAGGTAAGCAGCCCGACGTAACGGTGGGCATCGTGAGTGCGCAGAAGATTCATTTCTCGCTAAACAAACCTTATCTTGCCAAGGGCGAAAAGGTGCTGGGCGAACAGGTGGTAGAATTCTCAGAGGGCGGTGTGCTCTGGAACGGCAACCAGTACAGCCAGCTCACCTTCCATCCGCAGAGTGCCGACGCCTCGTTTTCGCTGAGCGACGTAACCATCGGTGTCAACTTCCACTGGGAGCGCAAGGAAACCCAAACCTTCCTGGGCACGCTCCGCTTTGTGGTAGAATCGGATAAGATTGTGGCAATCAATGAGTTGCCTGTAGAGAAATATCTGGAGAGCGTCATCAGCAGTGAAATGAGTGCCACTTCGAGTCTCGAACTCCTGAAGGCGCACGCCGTCATCTCTCGTTCATGGCTCCTGGCACAGATGAAGAAGCGCCGAGAGGTGGCTGAGAGCGGCAACAACTTCTTCTCCTTCACCAAGAAGGAAGATACGCTCATCCGCTGGTACGACCGCGAAGACCACACCCTCTTTGATGTATGTGCCGACGACCACTGCCAGCGCTACCAGGGTATCACCAAGGAAACATCGCCCCATGTAGCTGAAGCCATCCGCCAGACCAAGGGACAGATTCTGATGGACGGCGACGAAATCTGCGATGCAAGATTCTCGAAATGCTGCGGCGGAATAACCGAGGAATTCCAGTATTGCTGGGAGGACACGCCGAAGACTTATCTCACGGCGGTTCGCGACATTGCCCTGGGCGTGGAACATACACTGCCTAATCTGACCAATGAGGAAGAGGCCGAGAAATGGATCCGCTTTAATCCGCCAGCTTTCTGCAACACGCAGGACAAGAAAATCCTGTCAGAAGTGCTCAACGACTATGATCAGGAAACCGTCAATTTCTACCGCTGGAAGGAAACGCTCAGTCAGGAGAAGTTGCAGCAGCTCATCGCCGACAAACTGAAGATGGACCTGGGTGCCATCCTAGACATGAAGGCCGTGGAGCGCGGAAAGAGTGGAAGAATCAGCAAGCTCCAGATCATCGGAACAGAGAAGATCTTTACCATCGGTAAGGAACTCGAAATCCGCCGTACGCTGAGCGACAGTCATCTGCTGAGTTCAGCCTTCGTGGTGGATAAATATGATAAGGATGAACAGGGAGTGCCTCAGCGTTTCGAACTCATCGGAGCCGGTTGGGGGCATGGAGTAGGTCTCTGCCAGATTGGTGCTGCCGTGATGGGCGAGCAGGGTTATCATTATGATGCCATCCTGCTGCACTACTATCAGGGTGCTGAAATCAAGAAACTTTATAAATAGTGATGTAAAATGGTAACTGAGAAAAACAGTCGGAGTCCATGGGCATGGATTCCGACCCTCTATTTTGCAGAAGGACTCCCCAACGTCATCGTAACCGCCCTCTCTGTGGTGATGTACATGCAGTTGGGGCTGACCGATGCTGAGGTGGGTCTCTATACCGGATGGCTCGCCCTGCCCTGGGTCATCAAGCCCTTGTGGAGTCCGTTCATAGATTTGCTGAAGACTAAGCGCTGGTGGGTGCTCACCATGCAGGCACTCATTGGAGCTGCCCTTGCTGGCATCGCCTTCTCGCTGCCTACCGCCTTCTGGTTCCAGGCAACGATGTGCTTCTTCTTCCTCATCGCCTTCTGTAGTGCTACCCACGACATTTCTGCAGATGGTTTCTACATGATTGAGCTGGATGAACATACGCAGACTAAGTTTGTAGGCTTGCGAAATACCTTCTACCGCCTCGCCATCATCTTTGTGAATGGTTTTCTGGTGATGCTGGCAGGTGTGCTTCAGGTTCTCTTCCGCAACCAGATTCGCTTCTCATGGGCGCTTATCTTTTACGGACTGGCAGGTATCTTCATCGGTTTGTGGCTCTACCACAGCCGCTTCATGCCTCGCCCGAAGGATGATGTGCAGACCGACAGAACGGTGGGTGAAGTGGCTCATGAACTGAAGAACATGTTCCGCACCTTCTTCGTGAAGTTCGGATTGGGTGAAACCGTCTGTGTGATGCTCTTTCTCTTACTCTACCGATTCCCTGAAGCGCTTCTGAACACCATGACCAAGACCTTCATCCTCCGTCCTAATTCGCAGGGTGGACTGGGACTGTCACCTCAGGAATATGGTTTTGCCAATGGTACTGTGGGATTGATAGGTTTACTGCTGGGTGGAATTCTTGGTGGAATTCTGGTGAGCAGGGATGGAATGAAGAAATGGCTCTGGCCTCTGGTTTGCGCCATCACCTTGCCTGATGTGGTTTACATCTATCTGAGTTACTCGCTTAACAGCAACCTCATCGTGGTTTCCAGCTGTCTTTTTGTCGAGCAGTTGGGTTATGGTCTGGGCTTCACGGTTCTTACCCTCTACATGCTGTTCTACAGTCAGGGAAAGTTCAAGACCTCCCATTATTCCATCTGTACGGGCATCTCCTATCTCGGATTGATGCTGCCGGGCATGGTTTCTGGATATCTGAAGGATATGGTAGGTTACCGCATGTTCTTCATCATCGTGATGGCATGTTGCGCCATCACCTTCCTGGTTACTGCTTTCCTGAAGATTGATCCTAATTTCGGAAAGAAAGAGGAGAAGGAAGAGGATGAAGCGGAATTGGACGCGATAGAATAAATGATTATGTTAACGTAAAAACGAGGATGTGCGAACATCCTCGTTTTTATCTTTATTCCCCGATAATCGTTGCGATGAGGTGTCGGCTTCCGCCTCCCTCTCTGAATTCACAGAGGTAGATCCCCTGCCATGTTCCGAGGTTTAATCTGCCGTTGGTAATGGGAATGGTGAGCGATACACCCACCATGCTCGATTTGGCATGAGCCGACATATCCGTCGGTCCTTCATCCTGATGCAGGTATCTTGGGTCGCCATCCGGAACCAGTCTTTCGAAGATACCCTTCAAATCATGTCTCACATCCGGGTCGAAGTTCTCATTCAGCGACAATCCGCAACTGGTATGTCTTACGAAGAGATTCAGAATCCCTGTCTTAGGCAGCGCTGGCAGATTCCTCATCACCTCGTTGGTTACGAGGTGAAAGCCGCGAGGAAGTGGACGCAATGAAAATTCTATTTGCTGTATCATATCATTCTTTGTTTTTATATTTCAATTGTTTGTATCTTTCTGATTGTCAATTTACAAAGGTAATTATAATTTTATTATTATAATACTATTATAATGCAAATATAGGAAAGTTTAACCATTAAAGGATTTCTCTTCCTTACTATCTGCTACCCCGAAAAATCTTCTTCTTTAGAAGAAGGGAAAAAATAGAAAAAATAATCCTGAAAAAATTTGGTGGTTTCAGAATAATGATGTACTTTTGTGCCCGAAATCAAGCATTAAGAGTTGCCCAGTTGTGGCACACCAACCGAGTTTCACATAGAGATAACCACGGTGGTAAAAGAATGTGTAAGTGTTTAACAACTTAAAATAATTATCTTTATGAATCCAAATTCAGATTTAAAGAACAATGAGAATGTAATGGCAGCTAATGCCGAGTC
>Peterbilt_p1__coassemble_461_pt1 | contig 22855 bp, 20 predicted proteins | sample Peterbilt_p1__metabat2_low_PE_013 | metagenome-assembled genome bin Peterbilt_p1 | reverse complement strand
GCCTCCTTTTATCAAGAGCCTCAGATTTCGAAAGATTTCTGAGGCTTTTTTGGTCTTTTTATCTGCTCATGATGTTTTTTATCAGCAGATGGCGTTGATTACACGGATTTTTATTATCTTTGCAGCATGATTTGGACCGATAGAATACGACAGGTGAAGATTTTTTTGGTGATAGCGGCAGTGTTTATTGCTGTCGCCTCTCTTGTCGTGTCTCATTTTCTGGTTCGTGATCTAGCAGAAGAGGAACGCACCCGTATGGCGGTTTGGGCTGAAGCTATGCGTACGCTCAATAATGCCGATGAGAATACTGATTTGAACTTGGTATTGAAGGTTATCAATGAAAATAATTCCATTCCGGTTATTGTAATGGATTCTGAAAACCATGCTCAGACTTTTCGTAATGTTGATGTTGAAGGGAAAGATTATGCAGATTCCCTTGCTTATGCTTCTGCCATTGGTCAGCGGCTCTTGAAACAAGGCAAGAATATTAAAATTGAACTAGATGATTCAACGCATGACTATATTCAGGTTTGCTATGATGAATCCCTCATGATACGACGTCTGTCAGCTTATCCTTATATTCAGTTGGGGGTAGTCATGCTCTTTGTGGTTATTGCCATCTTTGCTTTGCTTACTTCCAAAAGAGCGGAACAGAACAAGGTGTGGGTGGGGTTGTCTAAAGAAACTGCTCATCAGTTGGGTACTCCAATTTCCAGTCTGATGGCTTGGATTGAAATTCTGAAGATGAATTATCCGGATGACGAACTCATTCCTGAAATGAACAAGGATATCCAGCGTTTGCAACTGATAGCAGACCGTTTCTCAAAGATAGGTGCCCTGCCAGAACCTGTTCCTGCAAGTTTGAACGAAGTGATGAATCATGTTATAGACTACATGGATCGTCGAACATCGAAGAATGTTAAAATGGTGAAGGAAATACCTGAACAGGATGTTATCGTTAAGATGAATGCTTCTCTCTTTGAATGGGTGATAGAAAATCTGTCGAAGAATGCTGTTGATGCTATGGGAGCAAATGGTGGACAGATTACGCTCCACGTGGAAGAAACAGATGATAAAGCTATTATAGAAGTTTCAGATACAGGAAATGGTATAAGAAAAAAGGATTTGAAGAATGTATTCCGTCCCGGTTTTACTACCAAAAAGCGAGGCTGGGGCTTAGGTTTATCACTAGCTAAACGAATCGTAGAAGAATACCATCATGGCAAAATATGGGTGAAAAGTACAGAAATTGGGCATGGAACCACCTGCAGAATCGAGTTAAAGAAAGAATAATCAATTAATAATGAGTGATTTTAGTGATTTTTACATAAAAAATTATTTTATCTCAAAAATTATTTGTAACTTTGCAGCCCGAAACAATATAGTATATATTGAATATGTGTAACATAGATTCTTTTAAGATTGATTTGAAAGCTTTACCTCAAGGGATAACCGAAAAGGAATTTAAGCTTACCAATGAATATTTTGAGGCAATCGATGCTCCTGATGTTCAGAGAGGCGAGTTGTCAAGTAGTCTGTCTGTCAATAGGACGGACGACTTCTTCGAGCTCAATTTCCATACTGAGGGAGTGGTTCACATACCATGCGACATCTGTCTGGACGATATGGATCAAACCATAGAGACTAATGACAGGCTAGTCGTAAAATTCGGAGAAGAGTACTCAGAGGATGATGATCTGGTGACTGTGGCCGAGAACGAAGGAATACTCGATGTCGCCTGGTTTATCTATGAATTTATAGATCTCAATATTCCCATCAAGCATGTGCATGCACCTGGAAAATGCAACCCTGCTATGATTGAAAAGCTCAATGAGCATTCTGCCGCCCGAAGCGGTGAGGAAGAAGAGGAAACTGTAGATCCACGCTGGGAAGCTCTATTGAAATTGAAAAAATAAAAATTAAAATTTTAAACATTTAAAAATTATGGCACATCCTAAAAGAAGACAGTCAAAGACACGTACACTTAAGAGAAGAACTCATGATAAGGCAGTAGCTCCTACATTGGCAGTTTGCCCTAACTGTGGTGCATACTATGTATACCACACTGTTTGCCCTACTTGCGGTTACTATCGTGGTAAGGTTGCAATCGTTAAGGAAGCAGCTGAATAATGGGTAAAATTAATGCTGTAATTACAGGTGTTGGTGGCTACGTGCCAGACTATATCCTCAACAACGAGGAATTGTCTCGCATGGTAGATACTACAGATGAGTGGATTACCACCCGTGTGGGTATCAAAGAGCGCCGCATCCTTACAGAGGAAGGCCTCGGGACCAGCTATCTGGCGCGTAAAGCTGCCAAGCAGTTGATTCAGAAGACTGGCGTTGATCCTGATACAATCGATGCACTGATTGTAACAACCACGACACCTGACTACAAGTTCCCTTCTACAGCATCTATCGTCCTCGGTAAGCTGGGGTTGAAGAATGCTTTCGCATTTGACTTCTCTGCAGCTTGCTGTGGATTCTTGTATACCCTTGATGTTGCTGCAAGCATGATTCAGAGTGGTAGATACAAGAAGATTATTGTGATTGGTGCTGACAAGATGTCTTCATTGGTAGATTACACAGACCGTGCTACTTGTGTTCTCTTCGGAGATGGAGCAGGTGCGGTTTTGGTGGAGGCAACTGAAGAGGAGAACGTTGGTGTTCAGAACTCATACCTTCGTACAGATGGACAAGGTTTGCCTTTCCTTCACATGAAGGCTGGTGGTTCTGTTTGCCCTCCATCACATTTTACAGTTGATCATCGCCTGCACTATCTTTATCAGGAAGGTCGTACTGTATTCCGTTACGCAGTAACAGATATGAGCAACGACGTGATGAAGATCATGGAAATGAACAATCTGAAGGCTGATGATGTGAACTGGGTAATTCCTCACGAGGCTAATCTCCGTATTATCGAGGCAGTAACCAAGCGTGCTGGAATTCCACTTGATAAGGTGGTTGTAAACATCGATCATTATGGAAATACTAGTGCAGCAACAATTCCATTGGCACTTTGGGATGCTGAAAGCCAATTGAAGAAGGGCGATAATGTCATCTTCACAGCATTTGGTGCAGGATTTGTACATGGCGCTTCTTTCTATAAGTGGGCGTATGATGGCGCTGCTTACGGAAAGTAATCTATAAAAATAGGATAGAATAATAATCTATATAAGGAAACGCATCTTTCTTATTTCTCTATAAATAAGTAAGGATGCGTTTCTTTAGCTTAAAAACAATAGAGCTTAACTTCTTGATAGTAAAATTTTGCTAAATTCAATTTTTTATGCATAAAGCTGGTTTCGTAAATATAGTAGGTAACCCTAATGTGGGAAAAAGTACCTTGATGAATCAATTGGTGGGTGAACGTATTAGTATTGCAACTTTTAAGGCTCAGACAACCCGTCATCGTATCATGGGTATTGTGAATACTGATGATATGCAGATTGTATTTTCTGATACTCCTGGTGTTTTGAAGCCTAATTACAAGATGCAAGAGATGATGCTTGCCTTCTCTGAGAGTGCATTGGCGGATGCTGATGTGCTGCTTTATGTGACTGATGTGATAGAAAACCCTGAAAAGAACATGGAATTCTTGGAAAAGGTTAAGAAAATGCAGATTCCTGTACTCTTGCTCATCAACAAGATTGATCAGAGTGATCCGAAGAAGTTGGGTGATATTGTTGAAAAATGGCACTCTTTGTTGCCTAATGCAGAGATTCTTCCTATCTCAGCGAAGAATAAATTCGGAACGGATATGCTCTTGAAGCGCATTAAGGAACTCTTGCCGGAATCTCCTGCTTTCTTTGATAAGGATCAGCTGACAGACAAGCCTGCCCGTTTCTTCGTTTCAGAGATTATCCGAGAAAAGATTTTGCTCTATTATGATAAGGAAATACCTTATTCTGTAGAGGTAAGAGTGGAGCGATTTAAGGAAGATGAAAAACGTATCCACATTAATGCGGTGATTTATGTTGAACGTGATTCCCAAAAGGGTATCATCATCGGGCACCAGGGGATTGCATTGAAAAAGGTGAATACCGAGAGTCGTAAGGCTTTGGAAAAGTTCTTCGACAAGAAAATCTTCTTGGAGACTTTCGTAAAAGTTGATAAGGATTGGCGCAGTTCTCAGCGAGAACTTGATGCCTTTGGATATAATCCGGAATAATTGATCGTTAAGAGCTAATAGTTTAAAGACACCCTTAATAACTATAAACTATCAACTAAAATAACTCCTCCCTGAATGTAATCGAGGGAGTGACTCTCGCCAAAAGAGCGAGGGCCGGAGCAAGGTCAGCTTCGGCAAAATTATTAACTTGGATGCAGAGACCACATCCTTGAATACCTCCTAAAAGGAAGGAGGATAATGACTGTTTATGGCAAATTTAGTAGCTATTGTAGGACGCCCTAATGTGGGTAAGTCTACTTTATTTAATCGTTTGACTCAATCACGTCGCGCTATCGTTAGTGATACTGCCGGTACTACTCGTGACCGTCAGTATGGTAAGTGCAGTTGGAATGGTAGAGAATTTTCGGTTGTTGATACCGGTGGTTGGGTTGTAAAATCTGATGATATTTTTGAAGATGCTATCCGCAAGCAGGTGCTTGTTGCTACCGAAGAGGCTGACCTGGTTCTCTTCCTGGTAGACGTTAACACTGGCCTTACTGATTGGGATGAAGACGTGGCGCTTATTTTGCGTCGTGCCAAATTGCCTGTTATCCTTGTTGCTAACAAGGTTGATAACAGCGCAGAGTATTATCAGGCTGCTGAGTTCTACAAGTTGGGCTTGGGGGATCCCCAGTGTATCAGTGCAGCTACAGGTGGTGGTACAGGTGATTTGCTTGATATGATTTTGGACAAACTTCAGGATAATCCTGAGGAGGCAATCGAAGAAGATATTCCTCGTTTTGCGGTAGTAGGTCGTCCGAATGCTGGTAAGAGTAGTATTATCAATGCTTTTATTGGTGAGGATCGTAATATCGTGACAGAAATTGCAGGTACTACACGTGACAGTATCTATACCAGATACGATAAGTTTGGTTTCGATTTTTACCTGGTTGATACAGCCGGTATCCGTCGTAAGAACAAGGTAAGCGAAGACTTGGAATTCTATTCTGTGATGCGTTCAATCCGTGCCATCGAGAATAGTGATGTCTGCATCCTGATGCTCGATGCTACCCGTGGTATTGAAACCCAGGATATGAACATCTTCCAGTTGATTCAGAAGAACAACAAGAGTCTAGTGGTTGTCGTAAATAAATGGGATTTGGTTGAGGAGAAGAATCAGAAGGTAATTGATACTTTTGAAAATGCAATCCGCAAGCGTATGGCTCCATTCGTAGACTTTCCTATCATCTTTGCTTCAGCCTTGACTAAGCAGCGTATTTTCCGAGTATTGGAAACTGCCAAGGAAGTTTACCAGAACCGTAAGGTTCATATTGGAACTTCTAAGTTGAATGAGGTGATGTTGCCTATTATCGAGGCATATCCTCCACAGAGCATAAAGGGTAAGTATATCAAAATTAAGTATTGCACCCAGTTGCCTAATACAACGATTCCTTCGTTTGTGTTCTATGCAAACTTGCCTCAGTATGTCAAGGAGAACTATCGCCGTTTCCTGGAGAATAAGATTCGTGAGAACTGGTCATTACATGGCTGTCCTATCAACGTCTTCATTCGTCAGAAGTAAATAAATGAAGCGAAGAATGCAGAATCAAAGTGTATAAAAATGAAGAAACTTTTGATTTTTATGATATTCATGATGGGATTGTTTTTTTCTTCCTGTAGGGAGGAGAAATCTGATCCTGGCTATCTTGCCGGTATTGCAGCCAAGGGATATTATGATTTGCTTTTAGAGGGCAAGTATAAGGAGTTTGTAGATGGTTACAATCAACCTTATCGGTTGCCAAATGGCTATCAGGATCAATTGCTGATGAATGCCAAAATGTTTGTTGAGCAGCAGCAAGATGAACATAAAGGTATGGCTAAGGTGAATGTTCTGAATGCAAAAGCTGATACAGCGCATCATGTTGCTGATGTTTTTTTGCAAGTGGTGTATGGTGACAGTACTAAAGAACAGATTGTGGTACCTATGGTAGAGGTAAAGGATGCCTGGAAAATGAGATAGTATTTATTTTGTAATAAAAAAGCCATCAGCCAGTTTCTGGTCTGATGGCTTTTTTTGAACGATACTGTTTTATTTGTTTTTAGCTTCTTCCAGCTCCACCTCCTTTACTTTGCGGAAGAGATCGGAAGCAAAGACTAAATCGTTGAGTTTCTCGTTTGTTGAGGTCATCACTTCATCTTTGTTGCCTTGCCATTCTTTATGACCTTGGTAGATAAAGCAGATGTTTTCACCAATGCCCATCACCGAATTCATGTCGTGGGTGTTGATGATGGTAGTCATATTATAGTCTTTGGTGATGCCTGAAAGCAGTTCATCTATCACAAGTGAGGTCTTTGGATCCAAACCTGAGTTTGGCTCATCGCAGAACAAGTATTTCGGATTCATTACGATGGCACGTGCAATAGCTACTCGTTTCTGCATACCACCCGAGATTTCTCCAGGATATTTCTGCTGAGCCTCTATCAGATTGACGCGGTCAAGACATTCCTGAGCCCGTTTTACGCGCTCCCTGTAATTCATGGTAGAGAACATATCAAGTGGAAACATGACATTCTCAAGTACGTTCAAAGAGTCGAACAGGGCTGCGCTTTGGAAAATCATTCCCATCTCGCGGCGCATCAGAACTTTTTCTTTTTTCGACATCCGGGTGAAGTCACGGTCATCGTAGAGAACTTCGCCACTTGTAGGCTGAAGTAATCCTACGAGATTCTTCATGAGTACGGTCTTTCCGGAACCGCTCTGTCCGATTATCAAATTAGTCTTTCCTGTTTCAAAGGTGACGTTTATATTGTCTAATACAACCTTGTCGCCAAACGACTTGGTGAGATTTCTAACTTCTATCATAGTTTACGAGAGAATTTGAGTGAGGAAAACATCTGAAAACAGAATCAAAACACTAGAACAGACAACAGCATCGGTTGACGATTTTCCAACCTCAACAGATCCACCTTCTACGGTATAACCGAAATAAGAAGATACGCTGGAAATGATGAATGCAAAGAAAAGGCTCTTGATGATGCTCATCCATACAAACCATTGGTTAAATGAATGTTGCAAGCCAAGTGTCAGATCATCTGGTGGTAGGATATGCCCAATATATGCCGTTCCATAGGCGCCGATGATACCCATGCCAGAACTGAAGATAACCAGGAATGGCATGATGGTAACCAAACCGAGAATTTTAGGTAGAATGAGGTAACATGCAGAGTTCACTCCCATGATATCAAGGGCATCAATCTGTTGGGTGACACGCATTGTTCCCAACTCCGAAGCGATATTAGAGCCCACTTTGCCTGCGAGAATCAGACACATGATACTTGATGAGAACTCCAGAAGCATGATTTCTCGAGTGGTGTAACCTGAAACCCATCGTGGCATCCATGGACTCTGAATGTTCAATTTCATCTGGATGCAGATAACTGCTCCAATGAAGAAGGATATCAGTAAAACGATACCAATAGAATCAATACCCAATTGCGACATCTCCTTGATGTATTGTTTCAAGAACATGCGCATGCGCTCAGGACGGGAAAAAGAACGTCCCATCAATATAAGATATTTACCGAAGGTGGTAAGCCATTTTTCTATTAACATGCTATTATAAAACTGAATTTTGCTGCAAAATTAACCAAAATCCTCTAAAAAACTGCAATATTATGAATAGTTTTTGATTTTATAAGCGATATTTCCTTTATTTTTAGTATTTTTGCAGCCAAATTAGCTAATTATGGACGAAATTAACAATAACGAACAGCAAAATCAGAATTCTCTGGTTTTGCGAACAGAGGGATTGGTGAAGCGCTATGGTAAACGAACGGTTGCCAATGGAGTTTCTATCAATGTGAAGCAAGGAGAAATTGTGGGATTACTTGGACCTAATGGTGCTGGTAAGACAACTTCTTTCTATATGACAACTGGACTTGTTGTGCCTAATGAGGGACATGTCTTTCTGGGAGATCAGGAAATTACTAATTTTCCTGTATACAAACGTGCCCGTGCGGGAATCGGATACCTGCCTCAGGAGGCCAGTGTTTTCCGCAAGATGAGTGTTGAGGACAATATACTTTCAGTCTTGGAAATGATAGGAAAACCACGTAGTTATCAGTTGCAGAAGTTAGAGAGTCTTATTAGCGAGTTTCGTCTCAATAAGGTTCGCAAGAACAAGGGTGACCAGCTTTCCGGAGGTGAGCGCCGCCGTACAGAGATTGCCCGTTGCCTGGCTATTGACCCAAAGTTTATCATGCTCGATGAGCCATTTGCTGGTGTTGACCCTATTGCGGTAGAAGATATTCAGCATATTGTATGGCAGTTGAAGTATCGCAATATCGGTATTTTGATTACCGACCATAATGTACAGGAGACTCTGACCATTACAGACAGAGCCTATCTGCTGTTCGAAGGTAAGATCCTTTTTCAGGGCAAACCAGAGGAATTGGCAGAGAATAAGATTGTGCGCGAAAAGTATCTGAGTAACAGTTTTGTGCTCAGAAAGAAGGACTTTCAGCTCATAGATGAGCAAAAAAGAGCCAAAGAAGCAGCGACTGATGGTTAAAAAATCATTTTTTTCTCTTATATATTAGGTATATCCATTAAAAATGTGTAATTTTGCAAGCCAATTGCGGTTATACACGAAAACTGTAGAATTAAAGAAAATATTAACAATAATAAAATAACAAATATCAAGATGAAAATTTCATTTGAAAATCCTGACAAGATTAATGGTCTTTTGACCCTCGTTGTCGAAGAGGAAGATTACAAGAATGATGTCGAGAAGACATTGAAAGATTATCGTAAGAAGGCTAATGTTCCAGGTTTCCGTCCTGGTCAGGCTCCTATGGGTATGATTAAGCGTCAGTTCGGTCCATCTGTAAAAATGGAAGCTATCAACAAGCTCGTTGGTCAGCAGATTTACAAGTATGTACAGGACAACAATATCCAGATGCTCGGTGAGCCTCTCCCATCAGAGAAGCAGGAGCCAGCTGACTTGGAGAATGGTACTTCTTTCACATTTATGTTTGATATCGCTGTTGCTCCAGAGTTCAAGGTAACTCTCAATGGTCGCGACAAGGTTGATTATTATAACATCACAGTTGATGATAAGATTCTCGATCAGCAGATTGATATGTACGCTCAGCGTGCAGGTAGCTATGAGAAGGGTGAGAAGTACGAGGAGAATGACCTTTTGAAGGGTGACTTGCGTGAGCTTGATGAAAATGGCAATACCAAGGAAGGTGGTATCACTGTAGAGGGTGCTATCCTGATGCCTAGCTACATCAAGGTTGACGAGCAGAAGAATCTCTTCAACGATGCTAAGCTCGGTGATGTAATCACATTCAACCCTAAGAAGGCTTATCCAGAGAACGATACTGAGGTTTCTTCACTCCTGAAGATTGAGCGTGAAGCTGTTAAGGACTTGGAGTCAGAGTTCAGCTTCCAGATTACAGAAATCCAGCGTTTCAAGAAGCATGAAATCAACGAAGAGCTCTTTAAGCAGGTTCTCGGTGAGGATACTGACGTGAAGGACGAGGCTGCTTTCCGTGCTAAGATTGCAGAGGGTTTGCAGGCACAGCTCGTTAACGACTCAGATTATAAGTTCATCCTCGATGTTCGCGAGCACTGCGAGAAGAAGGTTGGTGAATTGCAGTTCCCAGATGCACTCTTGAAGCGTATCATGTTGGCTAACAACAAGGATAAGGGCGAGGAGTTCGTAGAGAAAAACTATGCTGAGAGCATCAAGGAGTTGACATGGCATCTTATCAAGGAGCATCTTATCAAGGCTCAGAATATCAAGGTTGATGACGATGACCTGATGGAGACAGCTAAGGAGGCAGCTCGTGCTCAGTTCGCTCAGTATGGTATGAACAACATTCCTGATGAGTACATTGAGAACTATGCTAAGGAAATCCTCAAGAAGGGTGACGCTACAGATGCACTTGTAGATCGCTCTATCGATCGTAAGTTGGCTGCAGCTCTGAAAACAGCTGTAAAACTCAACGAAAAGGAGATTTCTGTAGAAGATTTCAACAAGATGATGCAGGAATAACATTTTTTTGAAAAAAAACTTCAAATAAATACGAGGTTATCGACTTTTTTTATTATCTTTGTTCCACCGAACGAGAAATAAGGGTTGATAACCTCTTTTTTCGTATGATTTAAGATGTAAAATACTATATAGATATGAACGATTTTAGAAAATATGCAACCAAGCATCTTGGTATGAATGGTATGGTGCTTGATGATGTTATTAAGGCACAGGCTCAGTATATGAACCCTTACATCTTGGAGGAGCGTCAGCTGAACGTTACTCAGATGGATGTATTCTCTCGTTTAATGATGGACCGTATCATCTTCCTGGGTACACAGATTGATGATTACACAGCAAATACATTGCAGGCGCAATTGCTGTATCTTGATTCTGTAGATAGCGGCAAGGATATTTCTATCTATTTAAACAGCCCTGGTGGTAGCGTTACTGCCGGTTTGGGTATTTATGATACCATGCAGTTTATCTCTAGCGATGTAGCTACTATCTGTACAGGTATGGCTGCTTCTATGGCTGCCGTGCTGCTCGTTTCTGGTCAGGAGGGTAAGCGTTCTGCTTTGCCTCATAGCCGTGTCATGATTCACCAGCCATTAGGAGGCGTTCAGGGTCAGGCTTCTGATATTGAGATTGAGGCTCGCGAAATCTTGAAGATGAAGAAGGAATTGTATACTATCATTTCAGACCATTCTCATACTCCTTATGATAAGGTTTATGCTGATAGCGACCGTAACTATTGGATGACAGCTGAAGAAGCCAAGGAATATGGAATGATAGATAATGTGTTGGTTCGTAAATAACGAATTGTTTTAAGTAAATATGCGTATATATAGTAAGGTGCGCAAGAAGAGATAATAATTATAATATGCCAAAGAAAGTATGTAGCTTCTGTGGAAGATCAGAAAATGAAGTCAGATTACTCATCACGGGTATCAATGGCTTCATTTGCGAAGATTGTGCTAAGCAGGCCTATGAAATTATACAGTCTACAGGGGTCTTAGCTCCTAAAGCTGGGGAGGGTAAGTTTGTTCTCAAAGAGGTGCCAAAGCCTGTAGAGATCAAAAAATACCTGGATGAATATATCATCGGTCAGGATCAGGCTAAGCGCAATTTGGCTGTCGCTGTATATAACCACTACAAGCGTTTGCAGCAGCCAAAGGATGAAGATGGTGTAGAAATCGAAAAAAGTAATATCATCATGGTTGGTAGTACCGGTACAGGTAAAACCTTGTTGGCGCGTACAATAGCTAAGATGTTGGATGTTCCTTTCACCATTGTTGATGCCACTGTATTTACTGAAGCAGGTTATGTGGGTGAAGACGTAGAAAGTATCTTGTCGCGTCTGTTGCAGGTTGCTGATTATGATGTGGCTGCAGCAGAAAGGGGAATTGTGTTCATTGATGAGATTGATAAGATAGCCCGCAAGAGCGATAATCCTTCTATTACGCGTGATGTGAGTGGCGAAGGTGTACAGCAGGGATTGTTGAAACTCTTGGAAGGTACCATGGTTAATGTTCCGCCTAAGGGTGGACGCAAGCATCCTGATCAGGATTATATCCATGTAGATACCAAGAATATCCTGTTTATCTGTGGTGGTGCTTTTGACGGTATTGAGCGTAAAATAGCTCAGCGTATGAATACGCACGTAGTAGGCTATAATTCGGTTCAGAATGTAGCTAAGATAGATAAGAAGGATTTGATGCAGTATATCCTTCCACAGGATTTGAAGTCTTTTGGCTTGATACCTGAAATTATCGGCCGTTTGCCTGTGCTTACTTATCTCAATCCGTTGGATAGGGAGGCTTTGCGCAAAATCTTGGTTGAACCTAAGAATTCAATTGTCAAGCAGTATCAGAAATTGTTTGAGATGGATGGCATCAAGTTGAAGTTTGATGAGGAAGCACTCGATTATATCGTAGATAAGGCGGTAGAGTATAAATTGGGTGCTCGCGGGCTTCGTTCAATTGTTGAAGCTGTGATGATGGATGCTATGTTTGAGATTCCATCAGAGAAGGTTAAATCATTCACTGTTACGCTGGAGTATACCAAGCAACAGTTGGATAAATCTCATCTCGGACAGTTGGAAACAGCATAAATCAGTTGGGCTTTTCGCCCAATTGAATGCTATTTAATCGTATATATAGACATATATAATATAATAATAGGTGGATATGACAGAACAGGTTAATCTTACAGGACAGTTGAAGCATTATTTCGGCTTCGATTCGTTTAAGGGTGATCAAGAGGCAATCATCAGAAATTTGATGAGTGGCAATGATACTTTTGTATTGATGCCTACAGGTGGCGGTAAGAGTTTGTGTTACCAGTTGCCTTCGCTCATTATGGAGGGCACTGCTATTGTAATTTCTCCTCTGATTGCTTTGATGAAGAACCAGGTAGATGTTATTAATGGTTTGAGTGAAAGTGATGGCGTGGCTCATTATCTCAATTCATCATTGAATAAGTCGGCTATTGAGAAGGTGAAGAATGATATTCTCAATGGTACGACAAAACTCCTGTATGTTGCACCTGAATCTTTGACGAAAGAAGATAATGTTGAGTTCCTTAAAACTGTAAAGATTTCGTTCTATGCCATTGATGAGGCTCACTGTATCTCTGAGTGGGGACACGATTTCAGACCAGAGTATCGTCGTATTCGCCCTATTATTAACGAAATAGGTGTTGCACCTGTGATAGCGCTTACAGCTACTGCAACAGATAAGGTACGTACTGATATCAAGAAAAACTTAGGCATCATGGATGCCAAAGAATTCAAGAGTTCTTTTAACCGCCCTAACTTGTATTATGAGGTGCGCCCGAAGAACAAGGATATCGATCGTCAGATCATCATGTTTATTCGTCAACACAAAGGAAAGAGTGGTATTATCTATTGTCTCTCCCGTAAGAAAGTAGAGGAATTGGCAGAGGTGTTGAAAGCCAATGAAATCAAAGCGGCTCCTTATCATGCCGGTCTTGATTCGGCTACCCGTTCTCAAACCCAGGATGATTTTCTGATGGAGCGTATTGATGTCATTGTTGCTACTATCGCCTTCGGAATGGGTATCGATAAACCTGATGTCCGTTTTGTTATTCATTATGATATACCCAAGAGCTTGGAAGGTTATTATCAGGAAACGGGTAGAGCTGGCCGTGATGGCGGTGAGGGCATCTGTATCGCCTTTTATGCCCGTAAAGACCTCAGGAAACTGGAGAAGTTTATGGAGAACAAACCTGTAGCAGAACAGGATATCGGCAGACAGCTGTTGCAGGAAACGGCTGCCTATGCAGAATCGTCTGTCTGTCGCAGAAAAATGTTGCTTCATTATTTTGGTGAGGAATATCATGAAGAAAACTGCCATACCTGCGACAACTGCCTGCATCCTACAGAAAAATTCGAGGCTAAGGATGCGCTGCTCGTTGTTTTGGAGTCTGTTGCTGCGGTGAAGGAGAATTTCCGCCAGGAATATATCATCGATTTTGTAAAGGGACGTGCTACTGATGATATCGTTTCTCACAAGCATGATGAACTGGAGGAGTTTGGAGCAGGAGAAGATATGGATGCTAAAGTTTGGAATCCTGTTATCCGTCAGGCGTTGATAGCCGGTTATCTCAAGAAAGATGTAGAGAACTATGGCCTTTTGAAGTTGGCAGCTGCGGGTAAGCGTTTCATTAAGAATCCTGAATCATTCATGATCGTTGCCGATAAGGAATTCTCTGATGATTTTGATGGAGCGCCTCTGAGCGAGCATAATACAGGTGCTTTGGATCAGACACTTTTCTCCATGTTGAAAGACTTGCGTAAGACAGTAGCAAAGAAGCATAAATTGCCGCCTTATGTTATTTTCCAGGATATTTCTCTGGAACAGATGGCAACGATGTATCCTGTAGATATGCAGGAATTGCAGAACATACAGGGAGTTGGAGCCGGTAAGGCAAAGAGGTATGGTAAGGAGTTCTGTAAATTGATCAATCAGTATTGTGAAGAGAATCTGATAGAGCGTCCTGAGGAATTACGTGTCAGGACAGTTGCCAAGAAATCAGTCTTGAAGGTAAGCATCATTCAGAGCATAGACCGCCAGATAGATCTTGATGATTTGGCAGAAGCAAAAGGTTTGGATTTCTCAGAATTGCTTGACGAAATAGAGGCAATCGTTTACAGCGGTACCAAGCTGAATATCGATTATTTCATAGAGGAAGTTGTGGATGATGACCATGTAGATGACATCTACGATTACTTCATGGAGAGCGATACTGATGATTTGAATGTGGCTCAAGATGAATTGGGTGAAGACTACAATGAAGACGAAATTCGACTCGTCAGAATCAAGTTTTTGTCCGAACAAGCCAACTAATCACGTTAAATAGCATTAATAAGGTAAGATTTTCGTGAAAAGCGAACTCTATCTGAGAAATTATTGCTAAATTTGCACGCAATAAATTTTTAAAGGTTACAATATGTCATCATTTGTTGCAGATAAAATTGTAATGGACGGTCTCACTTACGACGACGTCCTTCTTATCCCTGCGTATTCAGAGGTACTACCAAAACAGGTAGAGTTGAAAACCAAGTTCTCTCGTAACATCGAGTTGAACGTTCCATTCGTTACAGCAGCGATGGACACCGTTACCGAGGCTTCAATGGCGATAGCTATCGCTCGTGAAGGTGGTATCGGTGTAATTCACAAGAACATGACCATTGAGGAGCAAGCTCGTCAGGTTGCTATTGTGAAGCGTGCTGAGAATGGTATGATTTATGACCCTGTCACCATCCGTCGTGGCAGTACAGTGAAGGATGCTCTTGATATGATGCATGATTATCATATCGGTGGTATTCCTGTGGTAGATGATGAAAATCATCTTGTAGGTATTGTTACCAACCGTGATCTTCGTTTTGAGCGCCACATGGACAAGAAGATTGATGAGGTAATGACTAGCGAGAATTTGGTTACCACTCACATCCAGACCGACTTGGTTGCTGCTGCTGCCATCCTGCAGGAGAATAAGATTGAGAAACTCCCTGTAGTTGACAACGAGAATCACCTGGTAGGTTTGATTACTTACAAGGACATCACAAAGGCTAAGGACAAACCTATGGCTTGCAAGGATGCCAAGGGACGTCTTCGTGTGGCTGCCGGTGTGGGTGTTACTGTAGATACATTGGATCGTGCCAAGGCTTTGGTTGAGGCTGGTGCTGATGCTATCGTTATCGATACTGCTCATGGTCACTCTAAGGGTGTAATTGAGAAACTCAAGCAAGTTAAGGCTGCCTTCCCACAGGTTGATGTTGTGGTAGGTAATGTGGCTACTGGTGAGGCTGCCAAGTATTTGGTAGAGGATGGTGCTGATGGTGTTAAGGTAGGTATCGGTCCTGGTTCTATCTGTACTACTCGTGTGGTTGCCGGTGTTGGTGTTCCACAGTTGAGTGCTGTTTATGATGTATATTCTGCTCTTAAGGGTACTGGTGTGCCTTTGATAGCTGATGGCGGTCTTCGTTACTCAGGTGATGTTGTGAAGGCTTTGGCTGCCGGTGGTAGCTGCGTCATGATCGGTTCTTTGGTTGCTGGTACCGAGGAGAGTCCTGGTGATACCATTATCTTCAATGGCCGTAAGTTTAAGAGCTATCGTGGTATGGGTTCTTTGGAGGCTATGGAACAGAAGAATGGTTCTAAGGACCGTTACTTCCAGGGTGATACCAAGGATGTCAAGAAATTGGTTCCAGAGGGTATCGCTGGTCGTGTGCCTTATAAGGGAACTGTCCAGGAGGTCATCTACCAGCTGATTGGTGGTTTGCGTTCTGGTATGGGATATTGTGGTGCTGCTACCATCGAGAACTTACACAATGCCAAGTTCGCTCGTATCACAAATGCAGGTGTGTTGGAGAGTCATCCACATGATATCACTATCACTAGTGAGGCTCCTAACTATAGCCGTCCTGAATAATATAATTAGGAAATATGAAGTTTTATGCACTTATAGCGGCAATGCTCCTTTCGGGGAGCATTGCTTTTGCTCATACCGACCCAATTGTTATGATTATTGATGGTCAATCTGTCAAGAAGTCGGAATTTGAGTACTTTTATCAGAAAAATCATTTGGGAAATACGGTTGATTCTAAAAGTGTCAAGGTGTTTGCCGATGGCTTTGTTAATTATAAGCTGAAAGTGCAAGCTGCTAAGGATGCTCATCTCGATACTTTGCCTAATATCAGGCGTGTGTTGAAACGATATGATGATGTCGAGTCATGCGAGTTGATGCCCGATAAAGGCAGTGTTCATGTTGCACATATCCTCTTGAGATTGGGACAGAAAGCATCTTACCACGAACAGGAGGTGGTGGAAAGAAGAATCGATTCTATTTATCAGGCTCTTTGCAAAGGTGCAGATTTTGCAGACCTGGCAAAAAAGTGTTCTGATGATAAAGGGTCTGCGGTCAATGGGGGTACTTTGGCATGGTTTACAAAAGGTCAGACTGTGCAGGCTTTTGAAAAAGTAGCTTTCTCTCTGCGAAAGAGTGAGATTAGTAGACCGTTTATGTCTGAGTTTGGTTATCACATCGTCAAGTTGCTGGATAAGCATGATGATGGTAATCAGAAAAAATATGTTGCTGATGCTAAGGTAGAAAATTGGCGGGGAACCTACCAGCAGCAGGAGGAAGTAGAAAACCTTTTGCTGAATGAAATCTGCCAGCGTAATATTTGGTATAAGGCTGCTGCTGATAAAAAAGGTCTGGCTGCCTTCTATGCCAAGAATAAGAAAAAATACAAATGGGAAATGAAGCGCCTGAATAAGATGAAGGTTAATCTGCCCCGGAATGGCAAATACCCGGATGTGGTACTTGCTGACTATCAAGACTCGTTAGAGAAACAATGGGTCGCACAATTGAAGAAGAAATATAAAGTGGTGGTTTTCCATAGCATGTTGACCACTCTCAATATACATTAATATATTATAGAAACAATACATGAATACTGGATATAAAATGACAATGGCATTTATAGCCCTGCTGATGATAGTAGGAATAAGTGCTAGTGCAACTAGAGCAAGCCGTAGTGCTTTGGCTCATGAGGCTGATTCTGCAAATATCAAGCAACAAGCTGCTGCTGATTCTCAGAAAATCAATGAGGGTAGTGTGGTTGATGAGGTAATTTGGGTTGTCGGCGATGAGGCTATCCTGAAGTCAGACGTCGAGGTAACCCGTTTGCAGGCTGAGGCTGAAGGTATTAAATATACTGGTGACCCAGACTGCTCTATTCCTGAGCAGATTGCCGTTCAGAAACTGTTTCTCCATCAAGCAGCTATCGATAGTATCGAAGTATCTGAGTCAGAAGTCATGAATGGTATCGACGAACAGATCAACAGTTGGGTTTCCATGATTGGTTCTCGTGAAAAACTGGAGGAGTATCGCAAGCAAAGTATCACCCAGATGCGCCAGCAGATGCATGATGATTTCAAAAACCAACAGCTGATTCAGAAGATGAAGCAGGAACTGGTGAAGGATATCAAGGTGTCTCCAGCTCAGGTACGTAAATACTTTAAGGATTTACCTGCCGACAGTATCCCTTTTGTTCCTACAGAGGTAGAGGTTGAGATTCTTACCATGCAGCCACGTATTCCTCTTGAGGAGATTAACCGTGTGAAAAATCAGTTGCGTGAGTTTACTGACCGTGTGAATAAGGGTGAGACTTCTTTTGCTACTTTGGCTCGTCTTTATTCTGAGGATCCGGGTTCAGCCCGTATGGGTGGCGAGATGGATTATATCGGTAGAGGTATGTTGGATCCTGCGTTTGCAAATGTAGCATTCAATCTTACCGATCCTAAGAAAATCTCAAAGATTGTTGAGTCTGAGTTTGGTTATCATATCATCCAGTTGATAGATAAGCGTGGTGATAAGATTAAGTGTCGCCATATCCTGCTCAAGCCTCAGGTTTCTCAAGATGCTATTGATAAGTCTATCGGCCGTCTGGATTCTATCGGTAATGATATCCGTGCCGCTAAGTTTACCTTTGAGCAGGCTGTTGAAGCATTGTCTGATGATAAGGATACCCGCAACAACAAGGGGTTGATGGCCAATGTTACTCCTGACCAGTCAAGAACTTCCCGCTTCCAGATGAAGGATCTACCTACCGAGGTTGCCCGTACGGTAGATACAATGAAGGTTGGTGAGGTTTCTGCACCTTTCACGATGGTGAATTCCAAGGGTAAAACCACTTGTGCTTTGGTAAAACTGGTAAGCCGTGTTGACGGACATAGAGCTACTATTACCGAAGATTTTCAGGTGATGAAGGATGTAGTGTTGGCTAAGGAGCGTGCCCAGACCTTGCACGATTGGGTAGTCAATAAAATCAAGCAGACTTATGTTCGTATGAACGATCGCTATAAGGATTGTAAGTTTGAATATCAAGGTTGGATTAAATGATAAATAAAAGATTAAATAATCATATCAGAGGGCATAGAATCATATCGGTTATGGTTCTATGCCTGTTTGGGTTTTGTCTGATGCAAGCCATGCAGGCTCCAAAGAAGCATGCCAGAAAACGCCCTCATGGTGACCGCGTATATCTTTTGCATGCAGATGAATTGTACTATGATATGTTCGGTAATAATCCTGATGCCCAAATATTGAAAGGTAAGGTCTCTTTCTTGCATCAGGGCAGTCATCTTACCTGTGACAGCGCGTATTTCTATCAGGCTTCTAATTCCGTGAAAGCTTTCGGACATGTTCATTACCGGCAGGGAGACACCTTGTCACTCACTTGTGATAGAGCAGAATATGATGGGCAGATGCAGATGATGAGAGCACGCAAGAATGTGGTCTTGCATCATCGTCGGCAGACTTTGCGTACTGATAGCTTGGATTTCGACCGCTTGTATAATATGGCAAACTTCTTTGACGGCGGAACGCTGATTGATGGTAAAGATAAGCTGGTTGCCGATTGGGGTGAGTATCATACCGAAACGCGTGAGGCTAAGTTTGTCTATAATGTTAAGTTGCGCAGCGGCAAGGAGGTTGTTACTACTGATACTTTGTATTACGATGTCCGTAAGTCAAAGGCTCACATGATAGGACCTTCTAAGATTGTTTCTGGTGCAAGTGTTGTCAAGACAGAAGACGGATATTATGATACCAAGACCGATAGAGCACAGCTTTACGGCCGTTCTACGGTTATAGATAAAGACAAGACACTTACGGGTGATACGCTCTATTATGTAAAGGATGGAGAGAGTACCGGATATGGTAATGTGGTTTATGTAGATAAGAAGAGCAAGAATTCCCTTACTTGCAATTATCTGCGTTACAACGAGAAAACCGGTAATGGCTTTGCCACCCGCAATCCTGTAGCGATCGACTATTCGCAGAAAGATACCCTTTGGCTTCATTCTGATACCATGCGTATCAATACCTTCCATATCAATACCGATTCGGTATACCGTAAGGTGCATGCTTATCCTAAGGTCCGTGCCTATCGCCTGGATATGCAGGCCATTTGCGATTCCCTGGTTTTCAATTCTCAGGATTCCTGCATGACCATGTATAAGGATCCTATCGTCTGGAATGGAAACCGTCAGTTGTTGGGCGAGAAGATTCTAGTCTTCATGAACGACTCTACCGTTCGTTTTGCCCATGTCATCGGACAGGCGCTGTCTGTAGAGCAGATGCCGGATAGTGTTCATTTCAATCAGATCAGTTCTTCTGAGATGAAATCTTACTTTGAAAAAGGTGAGATTAAACAAGGAGAGTCTATCGGTAATGTGCAGACCATCTATTATATGACGGATGATAAGGACAGTTCGCTCATTGGCTTGAATTTTCTGGAGACCGATACTATGCGCATGTATATGGGACCGGGCAGGAAGATGGAGAAAATCTGGACCAATAAGTTTACATCTACCATGTATCCTATGACGCAGATTCCGCCGGCAAAATATAAACTTAACAATTTTGCCTGGTTCGAGGACTTGCGTCCTAAAGATAAGAATGATATCTTTGTATGGCGTGGTAAATCCAAGGGCTCCGAACTCAAGAACATTAAGCGTCATGAAGCTCCACTTCAGAAACTGACTGACTGATTATAATGAAGCATCATTTTCTTATATGATTAATATTTAGAGATGAGTGATATTATTCAACTTTTACCCGATTCTGTTGCCAATCAGATAGCAGCAGGTGAGGTTATACAGCGTCCGGCTTCAGTTATCAAGGAGCTGGTCGAAAATGCAGTCGATGCGTGTGCCAGGAATATCCATGTCACAGTTACCGATGCTGGCCGTACCAACATCCAGGTGATAGATGATGGAAAAGGTATGTCTGAAACAGATGCTCGTTTGGCTTTCGAACGTCATTCTACTTCCAAAATCCGTAAGGCTGATGATTTGTTTGCGCTTCGCACCATGGGCTTCCGTGGCGAAGCTTTGGCGTCTATAGCTGCTGTGGCTCAGGTAGAACTGAAGTCACGACAGGCTACCGATGAGATAGGAACCCTGATACAGATTTCTGGTTCCCGATATGAGAAACAGGAACCATGCTCCTGTGCTGTGGGAAGCATCTTCTCTGTCAGCAATATCTTTTATAATGTACCCGCGCGAAGGAAGTTCCTGAAGTCCAATTCTACAGAGTTGAACAATATTCTGACGGCTTTCGAGCGGATTGCATTGGTAAATCCTCAAATCACCTTTACTTTCCATAGCAATGGTACCGAAGTATTCAATTTGCGTGCCGCTAATTTGCGTCAGCGCATTCTCGATGTCTTCGGCAAGCGTTTCAATCAGGAACTCCTGCCGGTAAATGTAGAAACCACTATGTGTAAGGTGTCTGGATTTGTGGGCAAACCGGAATCTGCCAGAAAGAAAGGTGTGCATCAGTTCTTCTTTGTCAACGGGAGATATATGAAACATCCTTATTTCAATAAGGCTGTGATGGCTGCTTATGACCGTCTGGTTCCTCAGGGTGAACAGGTACCTTACTTTCTGTATTTTGATGTAGATCCGAAGGATATTGATGTGAATATCCATCCTACGAAGACTGAAATCAAATTCGAGAATGAGCAGGCTATCTGGCAAATCCTCTCGGCTTCGGTCAAGGAGTCCATCGGTATGTTCAATGATGTACCTACCATTGATTTCGATACCGAGGATAAACCGGACATCCCTGTTTATAATCCGGAGATGAGCACTGCTGCTGTGGCACCGAAGATCAGTTTGAATCCTGGTTATAATCCGTTCAAGTCTTCCTCTTCCACAGGAGCAGTTCCTATGGGAGCAGGCTTCTCTGTTCCTAAGTCAAAGCCTCAGGTGGATGAAAAATGGGAACAGCTTTATGAAGGACTCAAAGATCAGGATGATGTGCAGGGGATGGAGCAGACCATGGTGTTTTCCGATGATTCTAGTCAGGATAATACGCCAGACAGTATCATTGCAGAGAAATCGCCAGCCCATTACCAGTATAAAGGTAAGTATATCATGACTGCGGTAAAATCGGGATTGATGATTATCGACCAGCATCGTGCCCATGTGCGTGTCTTGTTCGAACAGTATTTGCGCCAGTTGGCTGACCGGACCTTTCATTCACAGAAAGTCCTCTTTCCTGAGGTTGTGCAGTTCCCGATGTCTGAGAAGGTAATCTTTGAAAAGATCCTGCCTGAAATGGAATCGATGGGCTTTGAACTGGAAGATCTTGGAGGCGGAAGCTATGCCGTTAATTCAGTTCCTGGCGGACTTGAAGGATTGAATCCTCTTAAACTGGTACAGGACATGGTTTCTTCTGCAGTAGAAAAGGGCGTATCAGCCATTGATGAAATCAATCAGACTTTGGCTTTGAGTCTGGCTCGCCAGGCTGCAATACCTCAGGGGCAGATATTGAGTAATGAAGAGATGGAGGGGCTGGTGAATGATCTTTTTGCCTGCCAGAATATCAATTATACGCCCGACGGAAAGTCGGTACTTTGTATCCTCCGTCAGCAGGAAATTGAGCATCTTTTAGGGTAAAAGCGGGGAAAAATCCCGTTTTTCTTAAAAAAGTTAACGAAAAATGCTATTTTTTTTAGAAAATGAAGGTTATTTCAAAAAATAGTATTATCTTTGCTCCGTCATTCAGAAGATATATATATAAATTGATTTTTAAATTATAAAGTTATGAAAAAGTTATTAGCAGTGCTAGCATTGGCTAGCGTAACAATGGGCAGTATGGCTCAGGATGCAGCAACTACTGAGAAGTATAGTGTTGCAACAAATTCTTTTTGGAGCAATTGGTTTGTTCAGGCAAACGTTGCTGGTTCTGCATTCTGGGGCCACCAGGAAGAGGGCAATGGTTTCTCTAAGAGCCCACTCAAGGGTTTCAGAAACAATCTCGGTTTCTCTGTTGCTGTAGGTAAGTGGTTCACACCAGGTCTCGGTCTCCGTACCAAGTTCAATGGCGTTTGGGGCCGTACAGTAGTTTCTGAGAATAAGTCAACAAATGCAAATAAGTATTGGACTTTGAATGAGCAGGTTTTGTTCAATGTTAGCAATATGTTGTGTGGTTACAACGAGGCTCGTGTTTGGGATTGCATCCCTTACGCAGGTGTTGGTATTAACCGTAACATGAGCGCTAACTGCTATGCTCCTGTAGTTGGTGTTGGTATCTTGAACGAGTTCAAGATCAATAACAAGTGGGCTGTCAACCTCGATGTAAACTATGCAGTAGGTGCTAA
>Peterbilt_p1__coassemble_113_pt1 | contig 72637 bp, 68 predicted proteins | sample Peterbilt_p1__metabat2_low_PE_013 | metagenome-assembled genome bin Peterbilt_p1 | reverse complement strand
AACGGCTGTTCCACGACCATTACGAGCAGATGTATCGCTTCGCCTTTGCCTTGCTCCATGATAATGAGGAGGCGAGGGATGTGGTGAGCGATGTGTTCTCCAGATTGTGGGATAAACAGCTGGTTCCAGACCGGGCTTACCTGATGCGGAGCGTGAAGAATGCCTGCATCAATCTTATAGCCAGAAAGAAGAGAGATGAAAGACTGAAACGGCTTCTTCCTCTCTCGGAAGAGAAATTGACGGAGGAAGAACCTTCTCGTCTGGAAGAGCGATGGCAGGCTGCGGTGGATTGCATCGACCATGACCTGACCGACCAGACTGCTTCCGTCATCCGATTGTGCTATCGGGAAGGAATGTCGTATAAGGATACGGCGGAGGAGCTGGGCATCAGCGTCTCGGCAGTGAACAAGCATATAGTGAAAGGTTTGCGAACGCTCAGAGAAAAGTTGAAAGGAAAATAGCATAACCATGATTCTATTGTCTGAAGACGTCCTTACAATGGAACCCTAAAATGAAGAAAGGAAAAGAAAATGAAACATGAATTATCTGACATAAATCCTCAGAAAATGGATTCTCAGAAATGGGATATGCTCCTCAATCTCCTGGAGCTTCCCGAAAAGTATTCCGAAACCCAAAAGGATGAACTTCTGGGCGATAAGGAAGTGAACGAACTCTATCAACAGCTGATAGAGACCCGACAGTCTCTGGATTTCGCCATGTCGAAGGAAAAGATGAAGATGCCTTCGATTGATGCAGAATGGGAGAAGCTGAAAGAAGAAAAGCAGCAGAAAGAAGAGATGAGTCAGAATGCAGAAACCCAGCAAACTGCCAAGCTGTTTTCTCTCTGGAGTCCGATGAGAAAGGTGGCTGCCGTTGCAGCCGTCCTTGTTGTCTCCGGCATCACCTTTGCAGCCATTCATCTGGTAACCCGTTCTCATCAGGCATCAGATAAGCACAATACCGAACTCGTGGCATCCCAAAAGGATTCTATCCAGCAGGTTTCTGCTCCTCAGAAATCCAACATAGAAGAAAAGACAGATTCTGCAAGTCTTGCCCAGCTCCCATTGGTTTACGAAAACGCTGAGCTTCAGAATATCCTTACTCCTATTGCCGGGCATTTCCATCTCCAGGTAACTTATCAGAACGAGTCGGCTCGCCACATCCGTCTCTTCCTGCAACTGGAGAAGAACATGAGTCTGGATGATATCATCGAACTGATGAATCATTTCGAGAAAGTGAATATTCGTCATGAAGGTCAAACTTTAATCGTGGAATAAGATGAAAAGATTAAGATATATCATGCTGCTGGCAGGTCTGATGAGCCTTTCTCTTCAGACCATCTATGCCCAACGCATCACCCGCAGCTTCCGCAACACTTCTATGTCAGAAGCACTCACCATCCTTGCCAAGAGCACCAAGGATTATCGTATCAACTTTATGTATGATGAACTGGAAGATTTCACGGTTACCACAAGTATCGTGAAGCGAACAGCTCCGGATGCCATCCGCCAGATCATGGGCTTCTATCCGATGAAGATGACGATAGATGGCGAAAACATCTTTGTGGAGTGTACGCAGAAGACTCCCACCAAGATGATAGGTCGCATTGTAGATGCGCATCATCGCCCTGTAGATTTCGCCAATGTAGCCCTGCTGAATGTTCGTGATTCTTCATTGATAAATGGCGGTGTGACGAATGAGAACGGCCAGTTCGTGATTCCCTGCGGAGCCAGAAAGGCGATAGTAAGAGTTAGTTGCGTGGGCTATATTACGACAAGCAATACATATAATACAGGTAAGATTGGTTCAATTACTCTGAAGGAGGCAACGATGAACCTGCAGAAGGTGATTGTGAAGGCGGTTCGCCCTCGTACCAAGTTGACCCATGGTGGATTCCAGACCCAGGTTCAGGGTACATTGTTGAGCGATGTAGGTATGGTTTCCGACTTATTGAAACAGATTCCTCGTGTAAGAGTGAACGCCGATGGAGGTTGTAGCGTATTCGGAAAAGGTACTCCTGAGATTTATATCAATGGCAGAAAAGTTACTGATACCAAGGAATTGCAGCATCTCTCTTCTAAGGAAGTGAAAAGTGTGGATGTTATTACCAATCCTGGTGCACAATATAGTGCCGAGGTGGGGTCTGTTATTCGCATACATACCATTAAAAAACAGGGAACGGGTTTGAGTGGCAGTCTCTATTCCAAGTATTCCTTTGTCGAAAAGAATAATTGGATAGAGAATTTAAATCTCAATTATCGCATGGGTGGCTTGGATATCTTCTCGCTCTTGGCATGGAATGATACCTATCGTCATCTTTCTCAAACTACGGAGACCACGATTATGGGTAATCAGCATCAGGTAAACTTGGCGATGCCCTATTCAGGAACGTTGCGTTCCCATAATCCATACGGAAAATGGGGAATGAACTACCAGATAGATGATAACAATTCATTTGGTGTCTTCTATAGTGTCTATAATAATACCTATGAATATTTCAATCTGCAGTCAGACTATGAGGTGAAGGAAGATGGGAAGCATGCAGGCAAAGTGAAGTATGATGACGATGAAAGTAGTACGATTCAAGGTCCTGTTCATGAGGCGGATGCCTACTATGAGGGAAAACTGGGCAAGATGAGTGTGAATCTGAACGCTACCGCTCTTTGGTCTTCTGATAAGACTTATCAAGATGCCGTAGAAATGAGTGAGGAACTTGGCTCACGTGATGTGAACAGTATAACAAGAAACAAACGCCGCATGTTGGCTGGTAAGTTGGAATTGGGTTATCCTCTTTCTGAAAAAGTAAATCTCAATGTTGGAACAGAATATACCAATAGTCATGTTCATAATTTCTATCAGAACGAACAGGAGTATATCGCCACTTCTGACAGTAGGATAGAAGAGCAAAACTTTGCTGCATTTGCCAATATCGATCTGGCTATAGGCAATCATATTGGCTTACAGGCTGGAGCAAGATATGAGCATGTAAGTCATGACTGCTCTGAACGGGAGATGAGTAGGACATACGATAATGTGTTCCCTACATTCTCTCTTGGTTATCAGAAGGGGAAACTTCAGATGGAGTGGAGTGCATCGATGAAAACTCAGCGTCCTTCTTATGATGTCCTTTCCGGTTTTACCAGATATGACAACCGTTATATTTACGAGGGTGGCAATCCTTCCTTGCTTCCTACCAATATATATAATTTAGGATGGGATGTTCAGTATGGTTGGTTAGGATTTTCTGCCAATTATGGTTATAACAAACATGCCATCACCACTCTTGAAATGCTATATGATACAACCTCAGATATTCTGCTTAGTAAGCCCTATAATATAGATTATTTACAAGTGATGGACTTATCTTTAGTGGCAACTCCTGTGTTTGGTTTCTGGCATCCGATGTGGGAGTTGGATTTTGAACAACAGTTTGTGAATGGTGAGAAGTATGGTTATCATGGTAATCTCCGCAAGCCTCAATTCTCTGTTCGGTTGAACAACTGGTTTTCCTTGAATTACGATTGGTCGGCTAATGTAGATTATTTCATATCTTCATCTCATAGTTCTGGCTTCTCAGAAGTGGGTAGTGTCAGTGCTTTGAATCTTTCTGTCAAGAAGATGTTCCTAAAGAAAAGTCTTAGCATTCAGTTGGAGGCAAACGATCTCTTCCATGGTCTGAACGATAATCAGAAGTCATTTGCCACATGTATGTCTATGTTCAAGAAGTGCAAGATGAATTCTCGTTCTTTTGCTCTGACGGTAACTTATAACTTCAATGCCACCAAGAGCAAGTATAAGGGTACGGGTGCTGGTAATGCAGAAAAGAGCAGATTATAGTTTCAATTTAACAGGATTTTTCCTCTGTTTCTTTGCCATCTCCATCTTTTTCCTTAATTTTGCAGCGGAAACTCTATAATAGATATTTGTAATGGCAATAAGAATGAAGATGAAACAGAAAAAGATAGGCATCGCTTCGGCTCTGGTCCTGGTGGTGCTCGTGATGCTGGGACTGTATGGTGCCAGCAACTATATGCTCAATTATTCGCTCAACTATCCGAAGGAGGAGAGAATGACGGCTGAGCATTGGAAGAACAGAATGAAAAACGAGTGCCCCTGGATGATTGGCTGGATGGACTCTGTGTATCAGCACCATTGCGTGAAGGATACCTTTGTCACGATGCCGTCGGGCTACAAGGCACATGCCATCTATCTCTATGCACCGAAGACTACGGAAAAGACAGCCGTGGTGGTGCATGGCTATCAGGTGCGCTCCGAGGGAATGCTGCACATCGCCTATCTCTATAATCACGATATGGGGTATAATGTGCTCCTGCCAGATCTGTATGGACATGGAGAGAGCGAGGGCGATCATATCCAGATGGGATGGAAGGATAGATGGGATGTGATCAGATGGTCGGAAATAGCCAATGAGATTTTTAAAGTGAAGAGTGAAGAACAAAGAGTGAAGAATACCCGTCAGGTGATTCACGGTATTTCGATGGGTGCGGCAACCACGATGGCAGTATCGGGAGAGAAGACTCCCGATTACGTGAAGTGCTTTGTGGAGGACTGCGGCTATACCAGCGTATGGGATGAGTTTGCTGCTCAGCTCAAAGACCAGTTTGGCTTGCCTGCCTTCCCGCTGATGAATACCACTTCTGCCCTTTGCCAGTATCGCTACGGCTGGTCGTTTGCCGAGGCGCAGCAGATAGAGCAGGTTCGCAAGAGCACCAAACCGATGCTCTTTATCCATGGCGATAAGGATGCCTTCGTGCCCTACGCCATGCTGCATCCCCTTTACGAGGCAAAGACGAAGGGCAGAAAAGCTATCTTCATCGCCAAAGGCTCCGTTCATGCTATGGCATATCGCGACCATCACGAGGAATACACCCGCATCGTGAAAGACTTTGTATCGAAAGAGGAATAGGCTATTCTCCGATATGTTGTCCCACCACATATCCCGTGGTCCAGGCTGCCTGCAGATTGAAGCCGCCGGTGATGGCATCAATGTCGAGCACTTCGCCGGCAAAGAAGAGGTGAGGGCATACCTTGCTCTCCAGGGTATGCAGGTCGATGTTGCTGAGGCTGATACCGCCACAGGTAACAAACTCCTCCTTGAAGGCTCCCTTGCCGTTTACCTGATAGAGGTCGTTGGTGAGGGTTTCTATCAGCAGGTTGCAACCCTTCTTTCCCATTTCGCTCCATTTCTTTTCGGGTGCATATCCCATTTTCTGAATCAGGAAGAGCCAGAAGCGGGATGGGAGATTGTAAGGGCGGATGCTAGCTAGCTGCTTTTGCGGGTTGGCGATGATGATGCCCTGGATGTTCTCTTCCACCAGCGAGCGGTTGCTCTCGTGTACCCAGTTCACGGAAATTTTGATCTGATAGTTGTTCTCGTGCAGATGGCGGGCTGCATGGGATGAGAGTTTCAGCACGGCAGGACCGCTCATGCCCCAATGGGTGATGAGGAGCGGACCCTCAGCCTTCAGCTTGGTGCCCGGAATGCTGGTATATACAGGCTCTACCACCGTGCCCATCAGATTTTTGAAAGCCTTGTCGGCAATGTTAAAGGTGAAGAGCGATGGGATAGGCTGCTCTATCGCATGTCCTAAATCAGAGAGATGCTTGAAGTTCTCTATCTTCGGATGACCGCCCGTGGTGATGGCTACCCGGTGGAAGGCAATCTGCCTGATTTCGGAAACGGGATGAGAGACAGAAGATGCACCCGATAGATTTCCCTTTCCTTTTGAAATTTTGAAATCCAGGAGCAGGCGCTCATCCTCCAGTTCGGTGATGGCGGTGAGCTGATGATTGCATTGTATCTTCACGCCCAGTCGCTTGGCGGTATTCACCAGGCAGTTAATGATGCTGTGTGAATCCTGCGTTTGCGGAAACACACACTGGTCTTCCTGTGTAACCAGAGGCACGCCGTTCTCCTCAAACCAGTCGAAGGCATGCTGGTAGTCGAATCTCTTGAAGAGTCGTTTCATCAGTTTATGTCCGCGAGGGTACGCCTGTTTCAGATCGGAAATCTCGTCAAAGGAATTGGTAAGATTGCATCTTCCTCCTCCCGTGATTTCCACCTTGGCGAGAACCTTCGAATTCTTCTCGAAAATCGTGATGTCGGCGTGAGGGAAGTTGCGCTTGGCCTCTATCGCCGCAAAGAATCCTGCGGCACCCCCACCAATAATTGCAATATGTAGTGATTGTGGCATATCGTATTTTTGGTTGATTAGGGTGCAAAGGTACTGCTTTTCTTTGATAAAAGAAAAAAAGTTCTCCTTTTTCTTTTGCAGATACGATAGATTTTTGTAACTTTGCGCAAAAATCATAGTATATCAAGTATCAAATAGATTTATGGCAAAAAGAGAATATGTTGAGGCCAACAAGCGTTGGCTGGAGGAAAAGGCAAAGGAGGAGGGCGTTATGGCGCTGCCTCGTGGTATATATTATAAGGTGTTGAAGCAGGGAGACCCGAAGGGAGCACAGCCTAGCCGACGCAGCATCGTGACGGCTCATTATACCGGTTGGACCATCAATGGCAAGAAGTTTGATTCCAGCCGTGGCGGCACGCCATTCGCCATGCGGTTGAGCGACTTGATTGATGGCTGGATTGTTGCCATGCAGCAGATGCACGTGGGCGACCAGTGGGAACTTTACATCCCAGCCGAAATGGGCTACGGCAAGTTCTCGCAGCCGGGCATCCCAGGCGGTTCTACCCTGATATTCGAAGTAGAACTGCTGGGTGTGGGATAACCCGGATACTTGAAATTATAATGATCATTAAGACAAGAGAGTCTTGTCCGGCTATAGTCGGTTCAATTCATCTTCCGCACTGTTCATGCCGTTGTATCTTCCCTTGCGCTTGTTGAATTTCCAGGTTACGGTCAACTTGTAGCTCCATAGCTTGTAATCCTCAGTCTGGGAGAAGTCAACGGCATGCTCGTGGGTTCGCTCCTTGAAGAGCTGCTGATGGAAGAGGTCGTTGGCACTGAAGGCAACCTGTAATCTGCCGTCCATCCACGATTTGTTGGCACCAAGACTCCAGTTCTGAGTGGGGCTGAACTTCGTTTTGCCCACTTGTCCTCCGTTGTCAAAACTGTAGGAGAGTGACAGCTGATAGTCGTTTGGTAGCGTGAAGTAATTGTCAAACGATGCATTCCAAGTTGCTCCGTTGTAACTGATTAGCTCTCCATGATCATTTACGGAGAAGCGCTGGTAAGTGATGCTTGCATTGACATTCGGACGCCAGCAGCCGAAGACGTGACCCCAGTTGAGATAGGCCATGTATTTCTGCATCTTGTTGAAGTTCATGAATGTACTCACGTATCTCACGGGCTTGTCCTCCGGCACTTCATGAATGTACATGATGGAGTGGTCGGTACGGGTGTATCTCAGCATTCCCATGAAATCTTTCCACTGCACGGAGTAGGTCAGACGATAGGTGTTGACAGGCTGCAGCTTCGGATTGCTGATCTGATACTGAAAGCGCGAGATATAGTAGATGCTCCCACTGAGCTGACTGAAAGAAGGTCGGGCGGTGGTAGTTCGGAAGCTGAGCGAGTGATGCCACGATGGTTCGTTGAGAGTGATACCGAACGATGGAAACCATTGGTCGTAATGACGCTCCATATTGTCGGGAGATTCCTCCGACAGATTGGTGTATCGGGAGGTGAGATGCTCGTATCGGATGCCTACCCACCAGGTCCATTTGCCAACTCCACCCTGATATTGCAGGTAAGCAGCCGTCTTGGTATCGTGGTTTTTGTATTCCGTAGTTCCAAGCATATCGGCAGAACTTTCGGTTTTACCCTTGCCTTCCATCAGGCTCCATTCGCCACCATAGTTGATGGAATGTTTGTCAGAGATGAGTTGCTTGACTTCGATTCTTCCACTATAGATATCGTAGTTGGAATTGGAACGGTTGAGGGTTTCCTGCATCTCGCTACCTTCTTTCTCCGTGATAGGCTGGCTGTCAGAATCCTTGTTCCTTGCATAGTCCAGATAAATCTGTGATGAGAGATGCTTCGACCATTTAGCCAGATGGAAGAGGTTGAAGTGGTGACTGCGCTGGTGTCCCCATTGCTGGCTCTCCGCATCAAAATACTTCATCTCGCCATCCGCATCAGAAAGCTTCATCTCTCTATTTGTATCTTCTCCTGCTGGGTTAGGATAGCGATAGTACTGCTGCTGTTTCTCGCTTCTGCCGCCATTCAGCCAAAGCCCTTCCCATTGTATTCCCACTTCGTGTTGCTTGCTGAGCAACCAGTCGAAGTTGAGTTCTGTAGCGTTATAATTTGCCTTGTTCTTGCCATAGCGGTCGGTTCCGAAGAGATATTCGCCATCTTTGGCTCTTACGAGCGCTTCCTGTGGCTGATGCACATTGTATCGGTTGTCTGTGTAGCCGTAAAATCCTGTGAGCGAAATCTTCTTCGTTACCCAACCCAGGGTCAATTCCTCGTGGTTGGTGTTCACCTCGCTCAATTTATCATACACCTGCATCTTGCCGAATATACCCTCGTCTGTTCTTCTCGTCAGGATTCTCAGTACGGCTCCCGTCGTTGCATCATATTTTGCACCAGGAGTGGTAATGAGTTCTATTTCATCTATCAGCTTCACATCGAGATGAGAGAGTTCGGCAGAGGTAGCCTTCTTGTCGTTGAGATAGATGGTGGGTGCTCCCAGTCCGTTTACTTCCAGAGTTCCATCGGAGGTTTGTTTCATGCCGGGTATGTGCTTCAATACATCTTCCAGCGTTGGCTCCTTTGCCAAAGGAGTGTTGCGGACACGGGTAACCAGGGCATCGTTTCTCATCTTGTACATCGGGCGATGACCTGTTACGGTTACGGCTTGAATCTCGGCCTCCTTATCAGCTTTGATTGAATCTTTTTCCGTCTGTACTGAGTCTGCGGAAACTCCGGATGTCGGGAATTTCCCGTTTTGTGCTGTTGCACAGGTGGCGGTGGCTAGCATCGCACATATAACTGTTTCTTTCTTCATTTTCTTCCTTGCTTTTTGTTTTCGTCTGCAAAGGAACAGCTTTTCGGGCTCAAAATCGCAAATAATCATTACTGAAACATTACGCTGGCAAAATAATCTTGCTTCACCTTATTATATATAGTGAAATCTTCGTACCTTTGCACTGAAAAAAGAAAAAATGATATGAATAGAAGAATCAAACAAGTCTGGCTGCTCGCCATCTTTTCCTCTTTCCTGCTGATAGGCTTGCAGACCTATTGGCTCTACAATAGCGTGACCTATTCGATGGGAGAGATGGGGAAGAAAAATGCCGAAAAGGCGGAACAGGCAATAGTCACTTATCAGACAAATATCGGAGCGGCGGTAAAAGAAAAATCACATATCGGTTATGTCGTTACGGCATATTTTTCAGACTACAAGAGTCCCTGTACTACGGTTTGCTCTCCGCTGGATACGGATACAATCATTGGTGGAGTGGTGTATAGCAAGCCGGGATTCGGCAACGTGATGGAGAAGAGAGATACTTTCGATTTGCGTGAGACGGATTCCAACAATTCTTTTGATTGCCTGAATACTTACATCACTTACCAGCTTACCCGTTTTGATAAGGCGCATTTTGACCGTTTCATCAGTAGGAAACTGGGCAATGATTTCATCGGGGCAGAGATGAAGACGGGAAAGCATCGTCTGTGGCAGACAAGAATCGTAGAGCCTCCTACCTTGTTTCATCACGAAATGCTGGTAGAAGTGCCTTTCAATCCTATCCAGTATCAGTCGATGCAAATGAGGATGCAGGTGCCGATGCTGCCCATCCTGAAGGGAATGATGTGGCAGATGATAGGAAGTCTGCTGGTTACCATCATGCTTCTCCTGAGCATAGCTTATCTCATCAAGGTGATGCTCCTGCAGAAGAAGGTGGATAAGATGCGAAGCGACTTTGTGCATACGATGATTCACGAGCTGAAACGCCCCGTGCAGACGCTGAAGATGTGTGTATCTGTATTCTCTGCTCAAAAGACAGATGAGAAGGATGAGAATGCTCTCATCATGGAGACGGTTAGAGAGGAAAGCGATAACCTGACCGCCTATCTCGCCAAACTCCGGGAAGTAATCAGGGCAGAGGAACATATCCCGCTCCAGATAACGTCTTTCGATATCCATGCCGCCTTGCTGAATCTAGTGGCTGTGTATCGAAAGAACAGACAGAAGGAGGTGAATGTTTCGCTCGATTACCAGCGCACTTCCGACCTGATGATGGGAGATAGAGACCAGCTTCTGAATGTGGTCAGCAACCTGATGGAGAACTCGGTGAAATATTCTGGAGACATAGTCAATATCCATGTTGCCTGCCGAGATATCGGGAAGGGGGAAGTCATGATTTCTGTATCAGATAATGGAATCGGAATTTCGTCCGACGAGCAGCAGAGAGTCTGGACGAAGTTCTATCGCAGCAATACTTACCCGGATATGATGCAGCCGGGCATCGGCTTGGGCTTGAGTTTTGTGGATATGATAGTGAAGGCCCATGGGGGCAGAAAAATGATGCAGAGCGAAGTGGGCAAGGGAACCAGGATTTCGATCATCATCCCGCAGCACTCCTGATGCATCCGGTTTAACGCTATAAACAACAGGAAAAATGATCAAGATATTATTTGCAGACGATGACTTGAAGTATTCCATGTTGCTGAAGAGTTTCCTTCAGCAGCATGGCTACGACGTGACTTATGCCGGAAATGGCAAGAAGGCATGGGAACAGTTCCCGGAGGTGAAGCCCGACCTGGTATTGCTCGACATCAATATGCCGGAGATGGATGGCTATGAGGTGGCTGAGCGCATCAGAACCATCGACCCGAAGGTGCTTATCTTCTTCCTCACCGACCGTACGGAGAAGAACGATCGACTGAAAGGTTTCTCCCTGAAGGCAAACGATTATCTTGCCAAACCCTTCTATCCGGAAGAGTTGTTGGCAAGAATAGAGGAGCGGTTCTCTATGAATGAGAGTGAGACGATAGAAGAGGAGGTGTATCATTTCGGTGAAACCACCTTCTGCTATAATAACAATGAACTTCGTACCCGTTCCTCTCGTGTGCTCATCACCAGCCGACAAGCCGACATTCTCCGTCTGCTGGCGAAGAATATCGGTAATGTAGTAAGCAAGGAGATGATACAGGAGGCGGTGTGGGGAACCGTGAGTTATGCCAACTCCCTGGCTGTGAATGTGCAGATGACGTATCTCCGTCATGCTCTTCAGCATGATGCGACCGTTAAGATTGAGTCGCTGAAGAAAAAGGGATACGTACTTACTCTCTTATCTGAAGTATAGCAAATACCTCTTTTATCCGAATTATAAAAAAGTTAATCCGAAACAGCGGCTATTGCTAGCCAGTCTGTCTCGGATCTTTTTTATTTGTGGATGAAGCGGTTTATTCTTCTGTTTTTGCCATCATCTTCTCATAGAGTCCATCCACGATGGAGTCGGCGAGGGAGATGTTGGGCACCATGATGTTTTCGCATTTCAGATATTTGCATGCCTTGAGAAAAATCTCAGCGGCAGGAATGATGACGTCGGCACGGTCTTCTTTCAGGGAGAAGGAAATCTCGCGCTCCTCGATGCTCAGGGGCTGCATCATCGAGTGGAGACGCTTCAGTTCGGCAAGCGTCAGGTTTTTGGAGTCCTGCTTGCTGTGGCGTGCCAGCTTGTTCAACTTGTTGATGTTGCCACCCGAACCGATGATCCTGATGTCGCCGTATTGCTCGGCATATCTCGTCAGGTTCTCCTTGAAGAGCTTTTCGGTTTCGGCAGTCACCTTGCCGCTCAGCATTCTCAGAGTACCCATGTTGTAGGAATAGCTTTCGGCGAGCACACCGTCATGGATGATACTCACCTCCGTGGAACCACCGCCCACATCAATGTAGGCAAAGCTGCCCTCGTTGGAATCTGTTTTCTCTACCAGGTTGTTGTAGAGGAGCTGTGCCTCCTCCTGCCCCTTGATGATTTCGAGTTTGATGCCGGTTTGCTTCTCTATCTTCTTGAGCACCTTCTTGCCGTTCTCGGCATCGCGCATGGCTGAAGTGGCACAGGCGCGAAATGCCTCTACGTCATTGAGTTTCATGAATTGCTTGAAGCCCTTCATCATGTGGAGCATCATCTTCTCACGCTCCTTGGAAACCTTTCCCAGGGTGAATACATCCTTACCCAATCGCAATGGGATGCGGATGAACATGAGTTTTTTGATGCGGTCTTCCTCTCGGATTGCCTCGGGATCGAAGCGCTTGATGAGGAGTCGGGCTCCGTTTGAGCCGATATCAATGGATGCTAAATTCATCATTATTTATATGCTTTATTATTTATATGCCTTATAAAGTTCTTCCTGACTGCGGAATGGCTCGCCTTCTACAAATTCCTTGCCGCCCTTGCCATCTACCACTCTGCCGTTCATCGTATCTCTCATACCATAGGAGATGGTGCGGAGCAGGTCTGCCTGCATATCCTCGTCATATACCGGGGTGAGTACCTCGATGCGGTTGATGAGGTTTCTTGGCATCCAGTCGGCAGAACCGATGAAGTATCTTGGCTTGCCTCCGTTGGCAAAGATGAGGATACGGCTGTGCTCCAGATAGCGGTCGATGATGCCCACGCAGCGGATGTTGTCGCTGAGCTTGGCGATGCCTGGCACCAGCGAACAGTTGCCGCGAATTACGATGTCGATCTTCACGCCAGCCTTTGAAGCCTGATAGAGCTTGGTTACCATGTCGGTATCGGTGATGTGGTTGATCTTCATCTTCACCCAAGCCTCCTTGCCCTCGTTGGCATTCTTGATTTCTGTATCAAGCATGCGTAGGATACGGCTCTTCATGGAGTTTGGAGAGACGAGAAGCTCGTTGAAGCGGAATGGTGAGAATGGACGGTCGATGAAATCGAATACCTTAGCCACCTCGTTTACCAGCTTAGTACGGGCGGTCATCATCAGATAGTCGGTATAGATCTTGGCATTGCCCTCGTGGAAGTTTCCGGTTCCCACACAGGCGATGTTGCCCTTCTTTGATTCGATATAGAGCAGCTTGGAGTGAATCTTCAGTCCTTCTACACCGAAGATTACGTTTACGCCCTCTTCCTGCATGCGCTTGCTCCATTTGATGTTGCTCTCCTCGTCGAAACGTGCCAGAAGTTCTACTACGGCTGTTACCTTCTTGCCGTTGCGGGCAGCGGTAATGAGCGCCTTCACTACCTTTGAATCCTTTGCCAGGCGATAGAGGGTGGTCTTAATCGCCTTCACCTCGGGCTTGATAGCAGCCTCACGGAGCACACGGATGTAGCCGTTGAAGCTATGGTAGGGTACATGGATAAAACGGTCTTTCTCACGAATCTGGTCGAGGATGCTCTCGTTGGAGAGGAACTCCGGTTTCATGATAGGAGCCCACTTCTCGTACTTCAGTTCCTTGTGTCCGCAATCTGGGAACGACATCAGATCCTTGTGGTTCTGGTATCTTCCGCCAGCCAGTGAAGCATCCAGTTCTTTGGTGTTCAATCGCTCACGGAGTTTCTTTTGGAGTTCCTTCGGCATCTCCTGATCGTAGATTACGCGCACGGCTTCACCCTTCTTACGGCTGTTTACACCCAGTGCAATCTTCTCCATGGTTCCGAAGTCGGCATCATTGTCCATCTCCATTTCGGCATCCTTGGTAAACTTGAAACTGAAAGCACGGTAGGTGCTCTCCTTGAAACCGAGGAATACCAGAGGCAGACAGTATCTGATTACATCATCGAGATACATGATGTTGTCAAAACCCTCGCTTGCCGGCACCTTTACCCAGCGTCCGTAAACTCTATCTGGTACCTTTATTACGGCATATTTCTTCTTCTTGTCATCCTCAGCCTTTTCTACGGCAAGGTAAATGCGGTTGTCCTCCAGTGTGGAGAGGTCGTCTATCTCGTTGAGCCAGATAGGGTTGACAGAACCATTGAGCTTGTCGTAGAAGAACTGCGTAAGGAATTCCTTCTGCTCGTCGTTGAGCTGGTCTTCGTTGAGCAGGCGAACCTTGTGTACTTCAAGCTCTCGGAAAACCGTATCCACCGCCTCAGTGTATTCTTTCGAATAAGATTCATTGAGTTTATTAATTGCTTTAAGTGATTTCTTAATCTGCTGTTCGGTATCCTTGTCGAGCTTTTGGTTGAGCATGCGGTTGAGTGATGCCACGCGGACACGGAAGAACTCGTCAAGGTTATTGGAATAAATACCGAGAAAAGAGAGACGCTCCAACAATGGGACGTACTCTTTCTCTGCTTCCTGGAGAATGCGATGGTTGAAGTACATCCAACTGATATCGCGTTCTACGTATGCCTTTTTGAGTAATTCTTCTTTGGTCATAGTCGTTTGCTAATTATAGAGTTATTTAACTTTCTAATGTCTTTCCATACGTCCTGGGCTAGGGGCTTTTGGGCTTTCAGTCCGTTCTTGAACCACATTCGAAAGTTTGTGGGTTATTTTATTTTTGTAGACTCTTTCTTATTCTTTTTTTCAACTTTCTTTTCTGGAGCAGCTTCCTTCTTCTCTAAGTCAGCTTTCTTTTCAGAAGTCTTTTCTTTCTTCTCTGCGTTAGCTTTCTTTTCAGAAACTTTCTCGTCCTTCTTGTTCTTAGAAGGTTCTTTAGAGTCTTTGCCTGGTACTTCCAGAACGAGGAAATCTGTATCTCCGTCGATAAAGTGAAGCTCTTTACGGAAGAACTTGCTGCTGCCTGCTGGAACGATGATGTCGTGCAACTGGTCGCAGTCATCGAAAGTATGACGGCTCAACTTTTCTGGAGTTCCTGCGAAAGTAATCTTCTTCAGTTTGTCGCATTCAGCGAAAGCGTATGCTTTGATAGCTTTCACGCTGGCTGGTATATAAATGTTATCCAATTCATCACAATCATAGAATGCATCATGTTCAATCTCCTTCACCGTACTAGGGATGATGACATGAGCCAATTGTTTCTTGCCACGGAAAGCCATCTCTCCGATAATCTCTACTCCCTCAGGAATCGTAAAACTGGCATCATGGTTCATGTAGTAAACCAAGCGCTTCTTGTCGGCGGTATAGACTGCCCCGCCGTCAAACTCAAAATTATCGCTGTCAATCTTCTGTAAGGCGAGGTTGAGAACCAAGTTTTCAAACTTACCGTCTTTCTTGGACTTCTTCTTGAGAATCTCCAAAATTGCTTTTTTATTTTCCTTCATATAATCATATATGTTAATTGTATTTCTTTTCGGTTGCAAAGGTACGGCGATATTTTTAAACTAGAGCGAAAAGATGGTTACATGTTTATGACGATGATGTTACATCGATATTACGGGCGTTACAATCATATTACACGCTTTGTAAACAGGCAATGTAACACTTTTTTAATACTTATGTTTTGTGAAAGAAATATTTTATTCTTATCTTTGCAGCCGAAAAGAAATAGAAAGGCATCTTGTAGGATTTCAATTCATAACGGGATTGCTTTCTTGTTGGTAACAATCAATTAAGCTATATATAATAAGGTAAAATGAAGAAGAAAACGTATCTGTTGATGGCACTCGCTATGGTGTCGATGGGAATGAATGCCCAAAACTCAGAAAAGAGTTCTCTTGGAAACAATGTGCCTGAATTCGTCAAGACAATGAAGATAGGTGGAACCATCCGTTCTAAGTATGAATACCAAACCGAGGAAGGGGAGGGACGATTTGAGGTGCGTACGGCCCGTATCAATGTAGCAGGAAATGTAACAAAGGAGGTTAGTTATAAGGCTGAGATTGATCTCTGTGATGAGGGTAAGATCAAGATGCTCGATGCTTATACCCGCATCAAGCCTTGGAAGACACTGCAGCTTACCATTGGTCAGGAGCGTGTGCCATTCACTATTGATGCTCACCGTTCTCCTCATCAGCAGTACTTCGCCAACCGCTCGTTCATCGCCAAGCAGGTGGGCAACGTGCGCGACGTGGGTGCCGAAATCGGATACACCTGGAATGTAGGTTTCCCAATCGTGGTGAATGCCGGTATCTTCAACGGTTCGGGTTTGACCAACCAGAAGGATTACTGGACCAAGGGCGTTAACTATTCAGCCAAGGCTCAGTTCCTCTTCCCAAATGTCAACCTGGTGTTGAGTACCCAGAAGATCAAGCCATCTGATGTTACGGTAACGATGTATGATGGCGGTATCACCTTCCACAAGGGTGGTTTCATTGCTGAGGCTGAGTATCTTTACAAGCATTACAGTAAGGATGCTTTCCACGATGTTCATGCATTCGATGGTTTCGTATGCTATGATATTCCGGTGGCTAATCCTAAGAGCCTTATCAGGAAGGTTTCGCCTTTGGCAAGATATGATTTCATGAGCGACCACAGTGATGGTACAAGATATGGCGGTTCTGATACAGAACTGGGTGCATTGAAGATCAATGATTATAAGCGCCATCGTGTTACGGGCGGTGTAACCTTGAGCCTTGCCAAGCCATTCATCTCAGATATCCGTATCAACTACGAGAAATATTTCTATCGTAAAGGTGGTATAGCTAAAGTTTCAGAAAAAGATAAGATTGTTGTGGAGTTCATGACAAAGTTCTAATAATAGTTTATAGTTAAGAGTTTATAGTTTATAGCAACAGTCATCTATAAACTATAAACTCTTAACTATAAATTCCTTACAGCATTCCCTTAGAACTAGGAAGCTCGAAGTGGTAGATGTCTCTCTTTACCGCCATTTTCAGCGAACGGGCAAGTGCCTTGAAGATGCCTTCTATCTTGTGATGCTCATTTTCGCCTTCAGCCTTGATATTGAGGTTCATCTTTGCTGCATCACTCAGACTCTTGAAGAAATGCTTGAACATCTCGGTTGGCATTTCGCCCACCTTCTCTCTGTGGAACTTGGCATCCCAAATCAGCCATGGACGGCCACCGAAATCCAATGCTACCTGACAGAGACAGTCGTCCATCGGCAGACTGTAGCCGTATCTTTCTATTCCGCGCTTATCACCTAAAGCCTGCAGCAGGCATTCGCCCAGTGCAATACCCGTATCCTCAATGGTATGATGCTCATCCACATAGAGGTCGCCCTTGGTATGGATGGTGAGGTCCATCATGCCGTGCTTGCCTATCTGTTCCAGCATGTGGTCGAAGAAACCGAGACCGGTAGAAATGTCGCATTTTCCTGAACCATCGAGATTTACCTTGATGTAGATATCCGTTTCCTTGGTGGTGCGCTTCACCTCTGCGATACGGTCGCCGGCAAAGAGAATCTCGGCAATCTTATCCCAGTCCATGCCGTCTTTTCCGAGAATCAGGCTCTTGCAACCCAGGTTTTCTGCAAGCTGGGCATCGGTTTCACGGTCGCCGATTACATAACTGTTTGCCAGATCGTAGGCAGGGTTGTCGATATATTCAGTCAGCATGCCTGTTCCTGGCTTGCGCATCGGCGAGTTATCCTCAGGGAAGTGGCGGTCGATGTGCTGCTTGGCAAAGTGGATGCCTTCGCTCTCCAGGGTCTGGATGATGAAGTTATGGACTGGCCAGAAGGTATCTTCCGGAAAGGAGTCGGTACCCAGTCCGTCCTGGTTGCTCACCATCACCAGCTCGTAGTCGGTGTGCTGGGCAATGAAGGAGAGATTGCGGAACACGCCCTTGGTGAATACCAGCTTCTTGAAGCTGTCAATCTGTTCATCCTCTGGTTCCTGAATCAGAGTTCCATCGCGGTCGATGAAGAGTAATCTTGTCTGTTTCATGTCTCTTATATATGTTAATACGATTAATATTTTTCAATTTCTGCGGTTGCCATCTTCTGGCTTTCCTTCATTCTCTTCTTCTCTTCGTCTTGCACCTTGTAAGAGCCGAATTGATAGGCAAGTGAAATGCCGAGCCAGCTCAGGGCGTAGATGATGAGCAGGAAGGTGATGGTAAACACCAGGAAGAGGAGTGGGGTGAAATAACCCGGCACACCGAGCGGGTCACCATCAAGCGCACCGAGCTGTGAATAGAACTGTGCGATGATGAGGATGATGGAAGGCAGGGCTGCGATAAAGGTAGCGATGCCTACGATAATCATGCCGAGAAAACTGGTCAGAAAGAAACCTCCGAAGTGGCGGAGAATGCGGAGGAGGGATTTTCTTATCTTGCGCTTTTCGCCCTTAGGACACAGTTGCTTTCTTGGCAGGAGATGCCAGAATGATACGATAGCCATTACGATAGTGGCTCCGTAAATGATGGTTTGCAGGATGAACGAAGCCATCGGATTTACGGCTCCCCAATCGTGAAGCGGTTTGTTGGGGAGGAGGAAATAGAGTACGATAGCCAGCAATACAGCAAATGGAACATGGGTAGTCCATGTCTGTTTTACAAGTGATCTGAAGTCACTTGTTATGGTATCGTATGATGCTCTCATGCAGGAAGTTATACTTCTGTGCTTAAATAATTCATTTACTTCCATAACTATCTTGTTTTAATTTCTAATTATCGCTTTTGTTTTTTTACCCTTTTACTTTTTTACCCTTTTACCTTTTTACCCTTTTACCTTTAAAAGTTTCTTCTGAATTCTGAGCAGGTAATGGCGGTAGCGATAGCCACATTCAGACTGTCGGCTGTAGCTCTACCTTCCGGAAAGTTAGGGATGAGCAGCTTGTGGTTCACCTTCTTTGCCAGAGCAGGCGAAATACCTTTTCCTTCGTTTCCCATCACGATGAGTCCTCGGTTTTCGAGCGTTTGCTGATAGATATTGTCGCCATCGAGCAGGGTGCCGTAAACGGGAACATCAGCAGGAAGTGATTCTACCAGTCCCAGCAGGTCGCCATATTCTACCTTCACTCTTGCTATGCTGCCCATCGTAGCCTGAACCACCTTCGGATTGTATACGTCGGCAGTATCCTGACTGCAGTAGATATGGGTGATGCCAAACCAGTCGGCGATGCGGATGATGGTGCCCAGGTTGCCCGGGTCCTGAACGCCGTCGAGCGCCAGACTCAGTTCGCTGGTATTAATAGAGTAATCTCCTGATGTTGCCTGTCTGAATACGGCAAGCACCTGCTGCGGATGTTGCAGGAAACTTACCTTCTTCAGTTCTTCATCAGTAACCTCTATCACTTCGGTTTCAGCCCCGAAGTGTTTGCCCCGGAGCCATTCTCCGGTAGCCACAATCAGGTCGGCAGGTTGCAGAGCGAGCAGATCGTCTACCACCTTGAAACCTTCTGCCACGAACTTTCCTTCTTTATTTCTGTTCTTCTTCAGTTCGAGCGAACGTATGTACTTTATTTTATTCTTGCTAATCATTTATTTTTTGTCTATATGTGTGCAAAGGTAACATAAAATATAGACATTTCAAAATAAAAAGTGCTAAATATTTTGTATTTAATTTGTTTTGCATTATCTTTGCATATCAAAAACGATAGATATTTTGAAAATACAGAAGATTTCATTACTTGCCTTGCCGCTGCTCATAGCATCTTGTTCTTCAAGCAAAATGGTGCCGGAAGGGGAGTATATATTAAATAAGGTGGAAGTGAAGAGCGACTCGGCAGGGTATAATGCCGGGGCGCTCAAGCAGTATGTGCGCCAGAAAGAGAAACCGAAACTCTTCTCGCTCTTCAAGAATCCTTTCAGCAAGAAGCCTGTCATCTACGATACTTTGCAGGCACGGCTCTCCTGTCAGGATCTGCTTACCGCCATGCAGAACCAGGGCTTCATGCATGCTGGGGTGTCGCTCTATACCACCAAGAAAGGAAAGAAACTGGATGCTACCTATCTGTTGCATCCCGGAGAACCTTTTATGATAGGTAAGGTGAAATATGAGGTGGAAGATGAACATATCCAGCAACTTCTGCATCTCGATAATCCCGATAATCAGCAGATTAAGCCGGGTATGAGATTTACGGTAGAAACATTGGATAATGAGCGCAGGCGTATCTCCAGCCTTCTGACCAATGATGGCTATTTCCGCTTTCATAAAGATTTTATCCAATTTTCTGCCGATACGATTGCGGGACAGAAGGATATCGCCCTGACGCTCCACCTGATGAAGTATAAGGCAAACAGTAATGCTCCTGAGGTTGATCATCCCCGATATGAAATCAGAAACATCAACTATCTGAGTAATGACAGCGACCGAATCCATCTGCGCCATCAGGTTTTGCTCAATGCCACTGCCCTCAGAGAAGGCCGTCCCTACAGTGCCGCCGCCTTGCAGCGTACCTATAACAACTTTGCCCGTCTGCAGGCGGTGAAGTATACCAACATCAGATTCTCTGAAGTTCCTGACAGCAACCTGGTTACGGAGAACGGAATGGAGAGGGACAGCATCAGCCGGCAGATGGATTGCAATATCCAGATCAGTACCAACAAGCCTTCTACCATCGCCTTCCAGCCGGAGGGAACCAATACGGCGGGCGACTTGGGAGCTGCAGCTTCGCTCACTTATACCAACCGAAATCTCTTCAGAGGTAGTGAGCAGTTGAGCATCGAACTTCGTGGAGCCTACGAGGCCATTACCGGTCTGGAGGGGTATCAGGATCAGAACTATACAGAATATTCGGTTGAAGGCAAACTGGTTTTCCCTCGTTTCTTGGCGCCTTTCCTTTCAAGAAATTTCAGAAGAAGGCAGACGGCAAACAGCGAGTTGTCGGCAAGTTGGAATCTTCAGAACCGTCCGGAGTTTCATCGCCGCGTATTCTCTACTGCCTGGCGTTATCGCTGGACAGAACCGCGTCATCACCTGGCCTGGCGTTTCGACCTGCTCGATCTCAACTATGTGTATATGCCATGGATATCCGAGACTTTCAAGAGAGACTATCTTGATAATGCAGAAAACAGAAATGCCATCCTCCGCTACAATTACGAAGACCTGTTTATCATGAAGATGGGTTTCGGTTTGAGTTATAGCGATGGGGTAGATGCTGTGCGAGTGAATGTAGAGAGTTCGGGCAATCTGCTGAGCGGTGTTTCCAAGACATTTGGTTTCAAGGTGAACAGCCAGGGACAGCGTACATTATTTAATATAGCTTATGCCCAGTATGCCAAGTTTGATGTAGATTATACCCACCTGATGCAGTTTGATAAGCGCAATGCTCTGGCGCTGCATGCGGGTATCGGTGTGGCTTATCCTTACGGCAACAGTACGGTGTTGCCTTTCGAAAAGCGTTATTTCTCGGGTGGTGCCAACTCGGTAAGAGGTTGGGGCGTAAGAGAATTAGGTCCGGGCAAGTTTAAGGGAACTGACGGCAGAATAGATTTCATCAACCAGACGGGTGATGTGAAGCTCGACTTGAATGCCGAATATCGCACTTCGCTCTTCTGGAAGTTTGAGGGTGCAGCGTTTATCGATGCCGGTAATATCTGGACACTTCGCAATTATCAGGATCAGCCTGGCGGCCAGTTCAAGATAGATGAATTCTACAAACAGATAGCTGTAGCCTATGGCTTAGGTCTCAGGTTGAATTTCGATTACTTCATTCTCCGTCTGGATATGGGTATGAAGGCAATCAATCCTGCTTACGGAACGAAGGAAGAGCATTGGGCGATTATCCACCCGAAACTAGACCGCGATTTCGCCTTCCATTTCGCAGTAGGTTTGCCGTTCTAAATGCAGCTAATAGTTTATAGTTAATAGTTGATAGTTAATAGTTTATAGCCAGGAGTTTCTGTAGGGCATCTTTTTTGATTATGATGCCCCTCAGAAACTCCTTACTTTTTTCAAGGCAATTTTTCCAACTTAATCTTCCAGAGTCCCTTTTCCATACACATCGGCAGTTGGAAATCGGCCTGTTCTATGAGCTGCGGATCCTGCCCGATGCTGTCCATCTGCAGAAAATTATGAACCGTAAGGGTAACGGTGGCACTTGTTTCATCGTCACCGAAATCAATATCCGTAATCTCGATGCTGGCATCCTCCGGTTTCTGGCGCAGCAGTTCCACGTCGGTCTCGTTCACATTACTTGCAGCATAACGCAGCCAGCGCTCCGATTCCTGGGTGCAATACTTCACGGCTTTCGGGAAATGCCAGTTGAAATAATTGTTGGCAAACGAATCAACATCTGCCTTCAGCTGGTCCTCGCTGCCTTCGTGAGGTTCACAGCCCGAAAGGCTGAATATACTTGCGGTCATGCATGCCACAGCTATGCATAAACCTATCATCGACTTCTTCATCATGATTCTCAAATCTTAAAAATTCTATTTTTTTGCGATATTTCGGCACAAAGATAGTAAAAAACTTTGTAATAAGAATCTTTTTTGCTAACTTTGCATGGAAAATAACAATTAAAATGCTGAAATTTATATCCTTTGGCAGTGGAAGTAGTGGCAATTGCTATTATCTTTACACTGATACGGATTCGATACTGATAGACGTAGGAGTAGGAATAAGAATATTGAAGAAGCATTTCCATAACTATGGACTTCGCTTCGAGGATGTGCATCACGTCCTCATCACCCATGACCACGCCGACCATGTAAAGTCGGTGGGGAGTCTGAGTACTGACTATCATCTACCGGTATATACGACCCGTAAAGTACATCAAGGCATCGAGCGCAACTATTGTGTTCGAAAGAAGATAGAGCCTAACCATGCTCGTGTGATAGAGAAGAAAGTAACTTTCACACTGGGCGAGTTTAAGATTACTCCGTTCGGTGTACCCCACGACAGTACCGACAATGTTGGCTATTTCGTGGAGTGCGGTGGTGTAAACTTCTGTCTCATCACCGATGTGGGGCATATTACTGAAGAGATGCACGACTTTATCGGTCGTGCCAACTATCTTGTGCTCGAGGCGAACCATAGTGTAGAGATGCTCCAGCAGGGTCATTATCCCCAGTATCTGAAGGATCGCATTCTGGGAGATAACGGTCATCTGAGCAACGACGATTGTGGCGAGGCGCTTGCCAATTATGCTACACCGGAGCTTCATCACGTCTGGCTCTGTCATCTCAGCGAGGAGAACAACCATCCTGAGCTGGCACGCAAAACCGTGGAGCAGATTTTGCGCAGCAAAGGCATCATAGCCGGCAAGGACTTCCAGCTGGAAGTATTGAAGCGCAAGACACCGAGCGAAATCTATAAGCTGGTGTAGGGCAGGTGTAAAACTAAAAAGATAGCCGGATAAGGAGTTATATTGAGTTAACTCCTTATCCGGCTATTTCATGAATACGAAATAAACGGCTGCAATCAGGCAGCAGAAGGCTGCGAAATGATTCCAGTGCAATCCCTGTCCCTGAAAGAGGATATTGGCGATGATGGCGAAGACGATAAGCGATACGCATTCCTGTATCACCTTGAGTTGGACCAGATTAAACGGTCCGCCATTATCCACGAAACCGATGCGGTTGGCTGGTACCTGACAGCAATATTCGAAGAAGGCGATAGCCCAACTGAAGGCGATGACACCGATAAGAGGCCAGTTGCTGCTCACGCCCGTTTGTTGCAACTTGAGGTGTCCGTACCAAGCTAGCGTCATGAAGATGTTGCTCAGCATCAATAATAATATAGTATACAATCCGTTCATAATCTTATCTTTTTTGCGGGTGCAAAGGTAATATATTTTTTTTAACCCTCCAAATTTCAGGGAAGTTTCATTTCGTTTTTGTTTTGATATGGCTGTTTTTTGCAGATAAATCTCCGATGTTCTGATATTTATCTCCGAAAGATAAGTGTGCTGTTTGCGTATGGCCAGTAGGCTGTTTGGGGCGAACAGCCTACTGGCGGAATAGGGAACAGTAGGCTGTTCCTATGAGACAGTCATCTCAGACGGGGAAACCAGATTTCTCCTTCCATCTGCACTTTGATATCAGCTATCGCAATATCTTCTTCCATAGATTCTTGTATTCAAGAATCTCGTTTATTAGTTGGCATCAAGATTTCGGTATAATCTGGCAAACTCTTCTAATCTAACTACTAGTACTCTTGGAAAATCAATGTTTTCTAAATCTTTGAAATGTTTATCATCTGATACAATGAAATCGGCATTAGCAAAGACTGCACAATCCACAAACTTATTATCATCGGGATCCTGTGTGATAAGATTCCAATGATAATGAGCATCAACTCTTTGGGTATTTGGAGCTTGAGTTATAATCTCTAATACCATAGTTGCTATTAATCGATTCGTTTTTAAACAAAGTATTTCTTCGTATTCTTCTAGAATTTCAGTTGTAAAGCAGAGACAATAGTCCCCATTCAAGAATCTTTCCCATAAGAAATAATTTTTGCTTTTCCTTGCAATTATCTGCAAGAGACAGTTGGTATCTAAGACGATATTTCTCTGCATAGTCAGTTTATTTATAAGTCGTGCGCAAATGTTCTGACTGCATTTCCTGCAACTTTTCATTGCTCATTTCGCCAGATTCCCAAAGCTTATCTATTTCTCGCTGCAAGCGATCATTCATGAACTTTACTAATGTTCGTTTCAAGTCTGCCAAGTCCTGTTCTGACTGCAAACAAGAGATAACATTGAGCACCGCCTGCTGGGCCTGATTGAATTGTAATACTTGTGTTGCCATAATTGTAATTTTTAAACATTTCACTCTGCAAAGATACAGATAATTATTGAAACTCCAAAGATTTTGAGAAGAATATTTTGATTTTGCAAGAAAAATGGGGGATAATATAAAAAAGGTGGCGAATCTTTTTGTTATCTCTGATTTTTGCAGTATCTGGATTGATTCGCATAATCCTTTAAATTTCAGTGTCCTCAGCCATTTTCTTTCAGATTTTCTTGCGAGTTCCAATCTTTCTTCGTATCTTTGCCGTGCCAGTTATTCATTTTAAAAAGGAGCAATATGATGGTACATCGAGATAAGATATTATGTTTTTTGGTTTTATTCTGCTGCTTTGCTCATACTTCTCTGCAAGCCCAGCAGCCACGCAAGAAGGTGGGGCTCGTGTTGGGTGGAGGTGGTGCCAAGGGTGCGGCTGAAGTAGGTGTGCTCAAGGTGCTGGAAGAGGCTGATATTCCTGTAGATTATATTGCCGGAACAAGTATCGGTGCCATCGTGGGCGGACTCTATGCCATCGGCTACGATGCTGCGGATATCGACAGCCTCTACCGTAACCAGAACTGGCTTTTCCTTTTGAGCGACCAGGTGAAACGTGAATCGGAGACTTTTCTTTCTAAAGAAGAAAGGGAGAAATATATCGTTCATATACCTCTTTCCAAAGAGAGGAAGGTCTCGTTGCCAACCGGTTATGTGAAGGGGCAGAATATCTTTAACCTTTTCTCTAAACTTACCGTGGGGTATCATCAGGTGGATGATTTCTCCAACCTACCTATTCCTTACCGTTGCGTGGCGGTAGATCTGGTAGAAGGCAAGGAGGTGGTGTTTTCATCGGGCTCGTTGCCATTGGCGATGCGTGCCAGCATGTCGATACCGGGCGTGTTTGCTCCGGTAGAATGGAAAGGAAAGATGCTGGTGGATGGCGGTGCCTTGAACAATCTGCCGGTTGATGTGGCAAAGGAAATGGGAGCGGATGTGATTATCTGTGTAGATTTGAGTACCGGTTGGAAGAAGAAGGAAGAACTGAAATCGGCTTCTTCTGTTGTAGAACAGCTCATAAGTATGATGGGGCAGAACAAATACCGGAAGAATATGGCTGAAGCCGATCTTTATATCAATCCTTCTCTGAAAGGTTATTCGGCAGCCAGTTTCCAATCTGAAGCCATTGACACGATGATACAGCGGGGAGAACAGGCTGCCCGTCAGAAATGGGATGAGCTGATGGCTCTGAGAAAGTATATCTATGCTGATGCTTGTGATTCTGCAGCCTCTGATGACACATTACAGGATAAACGCCTCAAACAGCCGAAACCTTCTCAGACGGAAGCTTATCATATAGGAAGCATCCGGTTAGAAGGCATCAGCGGAGAGGAGGAAAAGTGGATTAGAACGAAAATTGCTTTACGGGAGAATTCGGAAGTCAGTCCTGAGGAGATAGATGGCACACTTGCCATGCTCAGAGGACTGAATATCTTTTCGCGTGTAGAATACAGACAGTCTAACGAGGAACCTTATGACCTGGTATTTATGCTGGAACCCAACGAATCGAGAAGAATCAGTGTAGGTGCACGTTTTGATACACAGGATTTGGCGAGCGTCATTGCTCAGATATCCAATAACCAGCAGTTTTCTACCCGTCATCACTATGCCTTTACAGGACGCATATCCCGTAATCCCTATCTGGAAATGAAATATGCCTATGGCAACCTTTTCGGAGCGAAAATAGGCATTTCCTATCGTATGGCTCATTATGATTTCGACCTTTATGCGGACAAGCATAAGCTGGATGCCCTGGAGTTTCTTTCGCATTCTTTCGCTGGATTCTATACCCGCGATATCGGTAATTTCAGATTGAAGTCGGGAGTGCAGTTTGATTATTATCATTATCATTCTGATATGTTCGAACGCGACGGAAGCATCCAGACACGTTCGTCAGACCATTTTCTGAATTACTTTGCATCTGTTGTGATGGATACTTACGACCGCCGTTATTTCCCGACCCGTGGCAGCCGCATTCAGGTTCAGGGCATTCTGCATACGGATGACGGAATACATTATGCTGATGGTAATCCTTTTGCTGAAGCTGCTTTTCAAGGAGAATGTGCCGTACGTCTCAAATCCAGATTCTATCTGCTCCCTAAGCTCAAGAGCCGCTTCTTGTTTGGCAGTTCCGTACCAGCCATTTATCAGAATTATGCAGGTGGAGTAGCTGACGGTTACTATCTGCCTTGGCAGGTGGCATGGGAGAGTGCGCAGCATGTTCATCTGCTGGAGCGCAATGTGGTGACTGGTCAGCTCGGTTTCCGCTATCGGGTGAAAGGAAAGTTCTATCTTACCGCTCTGGGAGAGTATGGCAAGGAAGCCCGCAAGTTTTCCCATATTCTCATAGGTGATGATTTGTGGGGAGGAGCCTTGAGAGCATCCTATGATTTCGTATTGGGTCCGGTAAGCATTCAGGCTAATTATTCTAGCTTGGGTAAGAATGTAGGATTCTATATCAATGCAGGATTTGTATTCTGATTTCCTTATCTGCATCATGTAAACCAGAACCTGCATGTTTATATGTGTCATGGCGGTTCGCACAAAACTCGCATCTTGTCGTTTCCAGAGCCTACAAGACAGGAAATCATCAGTCTGATAGGTGGTTGGCTGAAGGAATAATGCTTTCAACAACCAACCATGATGGATAAAATGAAAGATTTTTTCAAAAAATATCCATAAAAGTTTGGTGGTTTCAGAAAAATGTATTACCTTTGCACTCGCTTTTGAAAACAAAGCTTTTAGCAGAGGCACCCTTAGCTCAGTTGGTAGAGCAACTGACTCTTAATCAGTGGGTCTAGGGTTCGAATCCCTAAGGGTGTACAAAAAACTCCGAAGAATCAATCTTGGTTCTTCGGAGTTTTTTTGTAATAATGATTACCATTATACGATAGAGGCGATTGTTCTGAACATCATGATGCCGGTGAATTACAGACAGTCCGATTTTTATGTAAAATATCGATATTTTACCTTGAATTATCTAAAACTAGTCCTCCATTCCCTATCATATATTAATAAACTTCATAAATTCACTGTCATTATGTCAAGAAACAAGAAAACATCAGAGTCTTTATTCCAGTTCATGAACCTCCTCATCGCCCTGTTGCTGAAGAACGGGCAATACCGCACCTCGCTGCATTACAAGGCATCCCTCAACAGCTTTAAGCGATACCGTGACAACAAGGATATTGCCCTAAAAGAGATAGATGCAGAAGTGATGCGCTCGTATGAGGCGTACCTGCATCATACGGCGGAGGTATGCAAAAATACCAGCTCCTTCTATCTCCGCATCCTCCGTGCCACCTACAACAAAGCTGTGGCAAAGGGACTGACGCCACAGCAGCATCCCTTCTCGGATGTCTATACCGGTATTGCCCAAACTCGCAAGAGAGCCATACCTACAGAAAATGTCAGCCAGATCAAAAGTCTGCAATCTGTCAAGGATCTCACTCCCAAGGAAGAGATGGCAAGAGATACATTCCTGATGAGTTTCTATCTGCGTGGTATCTCTTTCATCGACCTGGCTCATCTCCGCAAATCTGACCTCAAGGACGGTTATCTTCATTATACAAGAAGAAAGACAGGACAGCGTCTCACCATCCGATGGGAGAAGGAGATGCAGGAGTTGTTGGAAAAGTATCAGGCGCAGACCGCCTCCTCATCTTATCTCTTTCCTTTCCTTGTTGATGATGGAAACAAAAGACAGGATAAAACTATTGACAAAAAGCAGGATGAGGCACGCCTATATCACAATGCGGAAGCGCGTATCTCCTACCACCTCAGAAAGTTTGGAGCTACGATAGGCATCAAGGGCAAGCTCACCCTCTATGTTGCCCGCCATTCCTGGGCAACGACGGCAAGAGATAATCATATCTCTATCTCTGTCATCAGCGAGGCATTGGGACATCATTCCGAAACCACCACACAAATCTATCTCCGTTCCATCAAAAGCTCAGAAGTAGATGATGCCAACGCCAAGATACTGGCAGCCCTATAAGCCACAAAAAAGAATTAAAAGAGGGATTATGTAAAATGAACCAAAATGAACCAATTTTTCTGAATCTTTATATAAGAGACACAGAATCTTACCGCAAAGATACGAAAATTGTTGGAAACAAGCAAATTATGCGTGTTAAAAAATTAATATCATTCTACGAAATTCTACATTTTTTCAGCATTTTTCTCGTACACAATCTTCTAAGTCGTTGATTGAAAGAATGTTTTTCGGTTTTCTGTGTCTCTTATATAGAGATTCAGAAGAACGGGAGTGATTGAGGGAAGGATTTTGAGGACAAAGGAATCGGACAGCTAATCATTCCAAGGGTTGCAGACTATCATGCTCTTGGATCAGGAGTACGTCTGTGATTAGAGGTTTCCGTTATTGGAAATAGACTAACCAACCCTTTCTTGCCAAGTGTTTTGAAACATGATTTCACGACACGGGGGAATGAGAAGTACACCCTGGTCAAAATAGAAAAAAATAAACAATGATACAAGCAGACAACGAGGAGAGTTGGTACGCATTCAAGATATTTTTTGGGAAAGGAAAGCCTATCAAGGCATATTTCGTTGCCAAAGGGATAGAACATATTTATGATGTGAAACAAGCATATTGGGACAAGAATAAGAAAAAGAGACTGGTGAAGGAAGTTCCTATTATGCCATCTCTTATTCTTTTCCGTACCACGAGAATAGAAGCAGAAGAGATGGAGCGTATGTTTCTCAATAAAGTGATGCTCTATCGTGGCAAAAATTCTGAGAACTTGAAAGAACCTTCTAAAATTTCAGAACGTGAAGTGAAAATCTTCAATATTGTAGCAACTTCTGGTGTTGAAGGACTGGATTTTTACGATGAGTATAATCCCAAGTTTACCAAAGGCGACAAGTTCCGAGTCATTGAAGGTCCTTTGAAAGGAGCGGAAGGCTATGTCGTCCGTATCAAAAAAGATCATAAACTTTATGTGAGTATCAAGGGGTTGTGTGCTGTTACGACAGGATATATTCCTAAAGCATACTTGCAAAAAATCGAATAGAGTATATGGAAATGTCAGATATTAAGCAAGTGGTACTGACGAGGAAAAGTACCTCGCCAGTAACAGAGTATTAATCGAGATGATGATGAGCAGCCCAGCTGACCGCATCCAAACACGGACACTCTTTGGGAGTAGTCCCCGGCAAATCCCGATGCCCCACAATCTTCGCTTTCGGAAAGAGAATCTTCAGATTCCTGAAAAGGTCAATGAGTCTCGTTTCCTGCTCAGTTGTCATGGTGTTGCAAGGCTTGCCTTGCTCATCGAGCCCTCCCTCATAGCAGATGCCGATAGAGCATCTATTATAAGGTCTGGCATGAGCACCAACCTCCAACAGCATCCGGTGCTGCGTCATCGTTCCATCCTTACGGATGTAGAAGTGGTAGCCGATGTCATAAAACCCACGAGCCTTATGGTCACGGCGCAGCTGTTCCACACTATAGTCCTGATTGCATCGGCTAGCCGAGCAATGCAAAACCAGATATTTAATGTCGTTAGCCGACATATATTGACTTTGTCTCATAATTCACAATTCATAATTCAACATTCAACATTCAACACTTAACATTTAACATTGCTATAAGGCATTTGCGCACGAGCTTACTCCCAGTGCAGTAAGAGCTGCAATCAAAGCTTGAACAGCAGCATTCAAAATTGAAACCCAAGAAATTTTCTTGGAACCATCATTAAAATTCTTCATAATCAGAAATGTGTTTAAAAGTGAAACATAAGTTTGAAGGGGTGACCACACCCTGCACTATGCAGAATGCAGTCACAGGGAGAATCCTACTCCAGGCCATCACCGCTACCGTCGGTGCCAGAGTCGGTACTGCTTCCACCGCCAGGGTTTGGTGTATCACCACCATCACCCGATGGCTTGTTGTCATTCTTGTCGTCCTTGGTAGGCTTCTTCTTCGCAGCCTCCAGGTCAACGGTAGTCTCGTTCGCCTTTTCAGCCTTGAGCAAGGCAGCTTGACCAGCACGGCTTGCCACGAGCTTGAACTCAGCTTTATCAACAAGGTTCTCAAAGTCCACACCAGGGTTGAACTTGATGTTCACCGACTTGATGTTCTCCTCGGTAAACTTCTCCAGCGACTCCGCACCCTCACAGTTGATGGAGATGCTAAAGACACCAAACTCACCGAGTTTAATCTTGTTGCCGTTGAGCAGTTGCTCTACAATGCAGTCGCACATGTCCGACAGGATGGCTTTCACCATACCTCGGCTGTAGCCAGCGTTGTGTGAAGCAATGTGCTTGCAAAACTTATTCAAGTCCCAGATTTCACGAACTTGGTTCTTGGCATAAGCCTTTTGAGGCTCCTCTGGTTTGATAGGATTACCCATCATGTAAATAGAATACTCAATCATAATCGATTCCTTTCTTTTAAATTGTTAATACTAAAATTGTCAGCTACTCCAAACTTCGAATGTCGAGCACCCCGGGTATTGAATTCTTCACTCATCACTCTTCGTTCTTCGTTTAAGCTGTTGCAAAGATACAACATCCGTGGACCGAAAACAATTCCGTTGAAAGGCATTGAAAAACGTTGAATATCTATTGAATAAGGTTAAGAAAATCATTAAGAAATCATAGCCAGCAAATCATTTTTTACTTTTTTACTCTTTTACTTTTTTACCTTTATACGATGTCAGATGTAACTTTCAATATATACGGAGGCAATAACCAAATCCTCCCCAACGCTACAAAGGCAGAGCAAAACTTCTATGGCGACCAGTTCGCAGAGAAGACGCTTGCCAAGGATGGCGAAGCATCTCAACCTCTCACCGAGGAAGAACAGGCTTTGTCTATATATATAAATAAGGTGGAATCCTTGCGAGGCTACATCACCCTCCTTCGCTCCTGCAAGACGGCGAGAGACCTGGGCGAGGTGGTGGCAACCATGCGACAGCAAGAGCCATCCCTCACCGATGAGCTGATAGTGAAGCAGAGTTTCATTTCCCTTCTCCTTCCCTTCGTTCCGAAATGGGAGAAAGGACAGACCATCGACAACATCCGGGTAGCAATCAATACTGCCTGGACGGCCCGCAAAAAGACTATCCGTCAAGCAGGTCGCTAAAACACCCTCAAAAAAGTATCTTAAGATACATGGGCAAGTATCCTAAGATACTTCGCCAAGTATCCTAAGATACTTTGGAAAGTATCCTAACCCTCTTTCTAACATTAAAATTTTGAAAATGGCAGATACATCATTTGATATCAACAACGGAGCCAATCAAATTGCTCCCAATGCAATGACTCAGAACCAATATTTCTATGGTGAGGAATTCGCTCGCAAAATATTGGGAAGCAAGGATAAGCCACTTACTCTGGTAGTGCTCGGTGCTGGAGTGGATGCCACAATTGGCTTGCCGACATCAGCCGACCTTATACCTCGCATTGTCGATTTCTTGGAAACCGACGAAGGCAAGACGCTTGATGCCATTTTGCGCAAGTCAATAGGCAGAGTACATTTCCATTTCGACAAGTTTGTGAGTACAGCCATCGACCGTTTGGCAAAGGATTTGGACAGGGAGATTGTTTCCATTTGCCATAATATCAACGACGAACTTGCCAACAACGCAAGCCTTGATGAGTCACAACGCAAGTTGGGTATGCTTATCGTTCGCCTTTTCAAAAAGGTGTTGGACTTCAAGAAAGGAGCTGAGATTGATGCCGAGACGATGAACTTGATAGAAGAGGTGTTTGATACGGTTGTAAAAGATGACAGCATCATAGATTTAAGCCATCTCAACTATACCGACACATTCAAGAACATCATCGTGGAGATACTTCAGAAGAGCATCCATGAGTCGAACAATCCCATCTTGCGCCATATCTATAAGAATATGCTCGATATAGAGCAATTGCTCGCAGGGTATTTCTATGGATTTTATACGGGGCAAAACAGTTATATCCGCGACTATCTATACATATCCTGGATTCTATGGGCATACTTGGTAAGCGAGGAGCAGCGAAAGGCGCAAGAGGATGTGGCTGTAGAGATCAAAGACAACCACACTATTTACGACCAATTGGACGGAAAAGACTGCCAAGTCATCACGTTCAACTATACATCGTATGCTTCCCAAGCCTCTCCGACTTCTCTCTATTTCCATGGCTCACTCAAAGAATATGTAGATGTAGAAAACAAGAACGATTTTCTGCATGATGATTTAACGACCATTGATTTAGAAGATTTCTTCAAGAATCAACTTGCAGCCGAGATAAGTTTTGATCCAGACCACAAGTCTATACCCATCCCATCATTCTTGCCACCATTAAAGTTGCGCCCTGTTATATCCAAGCATTACATTGATACATGGTATCATGCTTCTCAGATGGTACTGCGCGCAAGTAAGATCATCATTCTTGGCTATTCATTCTCTTCTGCCGACAACTATTTCTGTGATATGTTGCGAGAGAACCACGATGCACAAATCATCATTATCGACAAGAACATGGAAACAGCAAGTCGCAATGTGTGTCGTTGCCTCCAGTTAGATGCCAATCGCTACACCAAGCAAATAAAGGATGGGCATGAGATACGTAAATACAACAATCGAGTGACGATTATTGGAGCAGACTTGTCGGATGTGAATTTGGATGATGTGTGAGACATTAGGATATGAAGAAAAAACTCCCCCAAAAATTTGGTAGTTTCACAGAAAACCCTTATATTTGCACAAAAATGGTAACATTTCGTGTAAACGAACAAAAAGAAAGGAACATTATGGTTGATGTACATACGATAGCATCTTATATCAGTCAGCGTTACGAGTACCAGTATGGCTCTCGTATTGCTGAAATGAAGTTGCAGATTTTGCTTTATTTTATGCAGCGTGAGTGTATAGTTCAAACAGGGAGCCCTCTGTTTGAAGCAATATTTTATGCTCATACTCTCGGACCATATATTCCGGAAGTTCATGCCGCATATATATCAAATTCATTGCATGATGTTTTGCCGTCAAGCATTATAGAAGAATTTAAGACCATTTTTGATAGTGTTTTCGAACTGTTATCTGCAAAGAAAACAAGAAGTTTGAGCAATCTTATTCATGGTGAAGATTCTTGGAAACGTGCCATGATGCAAGGAGAGGGTACATCAATGGATATCCAGGACATCAAAGAAGATGCCGCCCGTTTCCGAGTAAGACGTTTCTTGTTAACTAACTTGGAACAATTCCACAAACCAGTTTACGCATGAAGATTTGCTTTATGATGAATTCATTGAGGGTGACCGTTTGAAAGAGATACAATCTTTTTATGATACGATTCTCCGCATGAGTTTGGATGAAACACAGTCTGTAGAAAACAAGAAGGCGATAGCTTCTATTCTTGAAAGCGTTCGTTCAAAGAAGGGTATTAAGAAAGAGGATGTTGCGAGAGTTTTGCATTTGTCAGTTGATTCAGATGAATTCTCCAAGATATTTGGTAAGAATCTAAAGAATGTAGGCAAGACATTCCCTGGAGTTGAGTTGGTTCATTTTTGTGCGAATGATGCTCATCGTGAAGTGTGGGATGGATATGGTTTACCTCAGAATTTGGGAACAACTGTATTTTGGTATTTTATAGTACCAAAGATATTGGAAATGTTGAAAATAGTAGGTTGTGAATATGTTTTCTTATTTGCTGCCGACTTGACTCCTTATGAAGAGCTGATACGCTATTATTCAGATCAGTTGAAGTTTGAAAAGGCAGATGAGCATTGTGTTGCCATTCCGATGTATGATTTCACTTGTCAATTTATGAGTCAGAAGACTTGTGAATTAGAGGGAAAAAGAAAACAATTCTTTGAAGAGTTTAATGATTAATCCTCTATATCAAGGTTCTCCAACATGCCTTTATGAGGGTAATTGCAAGCCGCCCCCAATCAGCAAGCTATAGTAAGGTGGTTCTAATCAGCAAGCTATAGTAAGGCGGTCCCATCCCGCACAACATGGCGAAGACCTTTGATGGTCCGCCAACCTTAGAGCGTAGCGGTTCTGAGCACCGGAGGGCGGTTACATCCCTAATCCCTATGGTAGGGATTTAGGGCTTGGGTATTGGGTAAGGACCCCCTCTTCGCAAGAGGGGGACAGGGGAGTCGAAGCAATACAATAATTAATAAGGAGATTACGTTATGAACATAGAAGAAAGAAAAGCAGATTTTATGCGTCGCTTCAAGGCTTCTAGGGAGCGGAAGGCAGAATACATAGCACAAATGGAAAAGCGTATGCGTGATGACTATCGCCGCAGAACCGGTAAGGAAGCAGAATCATTTTGTGTGTTGTAAGAATGAAAAAATTAGATTTAGTCAAGATTAATAGTTGTGTACCATATGCAGTAATATAGTAGAGACGCAGTCTTGGTGATATACGAATCGTTGCTTGCAACGAAAAAAATCCGTGAGATCCGTGAGATCCGTGTGCGACTTAAAAGAATAATATTGAGTGTTGAACACGAATCTTTCGAGACTAAGCAACTTATTCGTGTAATTCGTGCAATTCGTGTTCCGAAAAAAAATACGTAATTCGCGTGCAGAGAAATATCTATTGCTGTGAGGCATAGTGACTACCGTTGCTTGCAACGAAGAAATCTGTGTAAATCTGTGAGATCTGTGGGACATTAGAATAAACTCCCCATTCGAGTGACGACAAGTGCAGAGCGATACTGCAATGAGGAGCAAAAAAATATATAATCATGAAATCCTTTTTATCAATCAAACCAGGAGCAACCTTTTTCTTAGGTAGCTCCCAGACTCTCGTCTATCATAAAGATAGCATCGAGATTATTTACCGTTACCAGTCTGGTAAGAAAAGTTTCTACACCCATGTTTACATGTACATTGTAGATGATACCAAAGTAACCCTTTATGCCGATTGGGGTGATTACTTCCTCCATTTGGATTCAATAACCCAAATCGACCATTTCGACGGCATCATGAAGCGCCCTTGTCCAACTTTCGTAGAAATCCTGACCAACAATGATTTCGAGAAAGCAGGCATCATGTCGATGAATGGTAAGGAGACGATGGGCTTAGGCATGGATGTAAAGGTAGACTGGAATGGCAAAATCAAGCCAGCCGCTCTCCCATATTATCCATCAGTAGCCGATGGCATTGTCAAGTTAACAGAGAAGAGCCTCAAGCTCTATACCGAGATCTCCAAGAATTGCCCACTGAAACTCTGGAAAGATAGATTGGTTGCTGTTTGGGGCGAAGAAACAAAATAGAAAGCGGATTTCAGAAAATAAAGTACATTCTTCGTGCGAAAATTCAGTATGTAAGGACTCCTTACATACTGTCGCTAATATACGTTGATTAAAAAAAATAATACCATTATGGCAGATAAAGAACTTTTATAGTAAAGTTCTCAATTGTAAAATGAGCATAATATCTTCAAACTATGAATACTATCAGTTTAAGTGTCTACTGTATTACTTTATATAAGCGCTTTAAAAATAAAGATTTGGAAAACTTATCTAGTTTTGATCATGGAAAGGACTTTCTGAGTTTAGTTGATCAGCTATTTTTGTCTTGGAAGCAAGATGTTGAGTTATCCCTTTACAATGATGAGCAAGCTAAGAAAGTGAGTAGACTGCGGAGAATAGGTGATGCCTGCTGGGAATATCATCGCCATACGACATTTATTGATGGAATTATAGAAAGCGGTGAGTATGGAACACAGGAAGATATAATAGAAATCAAAACTGGTCGATCTAAGTATGTTAAGAAAAAAGAAGATGCTAGCTTGAGACCTTTCTACTTTATGTTTTATCATAAGCCTAATACAGAAGAATGCTTTTTGTTAGTGGAAAGAATAGGTCAAAATGGTATTGTCACCGTTTTGGAAAAAGCATTAAGAGAGTTTTTGAGCAATGCCCTGTCTGAGGAATATACGCTTGTGCTTAGACCTTATCTGATGCCAAAGGTCTTGAAGTTAAACATGGAGTCTGTTGGTGGTGCTAAACGAGTTATCTTGAAAGGGATAAAAAATAATGCAGTAAGTGGTACTGCCAAGCAGCAGATGTTTGCAGGCTGTGCAACAGAAGTGTCTTTCGTCGCACCCAAGAATAACTATATTCCTGGATTTGAAACACTCTTTGAAAAACTGAAAAAAGAAAAAGATAAGGGTGAAACTTGCAAGATAGATGCTTATGAATGTCAAGATGTAGCCTTTGAGGTATCATTCAATGGAAAAACAAGAATGTTATCTGTTGCCAATATTACCAATATGGGTATGAATGTAGATGTCACTAATAGGGTTAAATATGAAGGCGCTACAGGGTATCCAACTTATGCTTCTCTTAATGAGCAAGCCCATCAAGTTTTATCATATTTAGATTCATAGAGTTATGGGAAGAACATATAAGATTATTTTATGGGCGGCTGGTATTCTAGGATTTGTATGTGTTGGAATTTTCTTCTATTACATATACCTATATTCTACATTTACTGACGTACAGGAAACTGTGAAATCCCAGTTGTCGTCTAATGTTGGTGACTTTATTTCCGGAACCATTGGCACTATACTTGCTTTTATATCAACATTGTTTTTGTTTGTTACCTTTCGTGTGCAGCAAGTTCAATTTGAAAAAAATCAGTTAGATGCCTATCGTCAAAGATTTGAAGGAACATTCTTTAATATCATGTCCATGCTCTATCAAGTAAGAACAGAGGTGAACCAACAAATTTGTCTTAATTCTAAGCTAAAGTCTAAGAATCTTTTTGAGTTTTATCATTCGTTTGTTGATTTCTATGATTACAAACTAGACAAAGAGGCAGACTTTAAAGAAGCAATGACGATTTTGTTAAAAGACAATTATCAAAAGACAGAATTAGAAACCGCCATGTATGATTTAGGTCATGCTTATGATGAATATGTGGAGAGTCAAGGCTGTAATGCAGGTTTCTTCTTTCGTTATATTCATAATTTGATAACGTTTGTCATTCATCATTGGGGAGATGAAAAACAAAAGGATGTTGCCATTGGCTATTTGAATTTTATCCAAGCGCAACTGACCAACGAGGAATTAGCATTGTTGTTCTATGATAGCATCTCTAGAAATGGTATGGATAAGAAGCGAGTCTATACATTCAAGGAAAATATGGATGAGTATTCTTTCTTGGAGAATATACCCGATTTCATTTTGGCAAACAGAAACCATTACAAGATATTTACTCATACGATGTTCAAGTTTCTGAATGATGATGAGAGAAAAAATGTAAATATTTGAATTATGAGATTTTTAGGTAATATAAATTGTTTGAAACAGGATTCTATGGCATATAGAATCTATGATAAACTGAATTCCATATTGAAAGATGGTGATGATAGTTTGCTTTATCATTTATTTCCTGTTTATAGTGGCAATATAGATACTGGTAAGGTAAAAGCCAATTTGATGCTTCTTTCCTTAAACTATGGAATCTTTTATTTTGACTATATGCGGTATGGGGAATCTGTTGAGGAAGCTGAAGAGCGTATCAATACGCTATATTCATATATAACGGATACTTTTAGAAAGATTCCTGCACTGAAGAAAAAACGTGATACATTGAAGTATGATGTTAATACAGTCTTTGTTTCTGACCAAACGGAAGGATTAGGTCTTACCGATGACTTTATTCCTTCTAATGTTAATGATATTAAAGAGGTCTTAGAGAAAAATCAGGAGGAAATAGATGACAACAGTTTTGAATTGTTGCAGAGTTGCATAGAGGGAACTCCGCAAATGGTAAAAAAGGTTTTTCGTAAATGTCCTTCTGAGAAAATAACAAAAGGCCTCATTTTAAATGATATAGAAGGGTATATAGCAAAGTTTGATATAGAACAGAAAACTGCTGCTATTGCAGAAATTGAAGGGCCGCAACGTATTAGGGGACTTGCAGGTTCTGGCAAGACTATAGTCTTGACACAGAAAGCTGCTATCTATCATCTTAATCATCCAGATGATACTATTTTGTATACCTATTATACTAAGGCTCTTCATGATACAATAAAGGAACATATTAGTAGGGCTTTCAAATATTTTTCAGACAACAAGGAACCAGATTGGAGTAAAATTATAATCTGCCATGCTTGGGGTAGTGCTAATACACCTGGTGTATATTCTATGACATGTGAAAAATGTGGAATCATCCCTTTAAGTTATGGGCAAGCTATGCGCATGGCATGTAATGATCCCTTTGGTGCGGTGTGTAATTTGCTGATGGGGCAAAATTCTATTGTTCCCCAGTATGATTTAATTTTGATAGATGAAGGTCAAGATTTTACGCCACCTTTTTATCAATTATGTTACAAATTGTCAAAAACGAGAAAAATAGTTTGGGCATACGATGACTTTCAGAATATTTTCAATGTAAAGATTCAGGATGAACGTGCTACATTCGGAAAGAATGAGAATGGCAAATATAATGTTGATTTTGATAGGGATAATTTACCAAACCAAGATATAGTCTTGAAAAAATGCTATAGGACTCCAAGATATTCTCTGATTTACGCATTTTCTTTGGGTTTGGGCATCTATAATAAGAAAGTGTTACAACGTTTGGATAATAATGAACATTGGGAATCTTTGGGATTTCATGTTCTTCAGGGCGATTGTAAGACAGAAGATAACATGGTGATAGAACGACCTGAAGAAAATACTCCAGGTTATTCCAATGCGAAGTTTGACCAGACAAGTATACAGTTTAAGGCATTTGAACACTTTGATGAAGAGTGTAAGTTTATCGCAAAATGTATCACTAATGATTTGGCTTGTGAGAATCTTCGCCCAGAGGATATTTGCGTAATATGTGTAGATTTAAAATCAATGCAGGGTTACTTCAACAATATCAGTAATTATTTGTGGAAAAATGATATAAATACTTTTAATTTGATAGCAACAACTAGTGATAACCTATCCTTTTCAAAGGAAGGGTGTATAACTCTTGCTACAGTAAATAAAGCCAAAGGTAATGAAAAGGGAGTTGTTTACATCTGTGGTGTAGATTACGTTTTCTCTAGACCAAACAATGTAGTGCTTAGAGATATCTTGTTTACGGCAATGACTAGAACTAAAGGATGGCTGACAATTACTGGTTGTACAAGTGACTTTAGGCAATGTCTTGCAGAGACGAAAAGCTTAGAACAGAATAACTTTAGGTTGTGTTTTAAACAACCTTCTGAAAAGGAAACAAAAACAATAGAGGATCATAGTCGTGTTCAGAATTCGATTTATGATAATTTTGAAAAGAATATAGAAACTTTAAAGAAGATTGGGCAATCTAATGAAGATATTTTAAAGGAACTCCAAAGATTATTGAGCAATGACCGACAATAGCTTTTGTATAAAAGTACGTAAGGATGTTATTTCTATTCTCGAAAAACTAGAAATATTCCAGGAAGATGCTTTCTCGCCTAAAGATCATTATGCAGAAAGTGTTAAGGAGGTTGCTAGGGAGGGAACTCATTGGGATATTATTCAAGAGGTTTGGAAAACTCATTCTTATGATTTATTGTTGGTAGACAATTCTATTTTCCAATTTCATAAAGCAGGAGAAGATTTACGATATTGTTTTATGCAGAATCCCAAGGTGAAAGTTTCATGGAAAGAGTTCTTGAATAAAAACCATTTAAGAGAGGATGATATAGAGCCAGAAATGTTGCAAATGTGTAGAGGATGTTATGATAATGGTGACGATGATAGCTGCTATCAGATAATTGCTAACCCTGTGTATTTTCGGTATGACGTTTCTGGTATGCAATATAAAGAAGGATTGCATCCTTATTCCCATCTCCATGTGGGATTGCATAATGAAATCAGATTACCGATATCAAAGGTCATTACTCCTGAAATGTTTGTTCAGTTTGCAGTGAAGATGACTTACCCAGAGCTATGGAAGGAAAAAATGGGAGATGGTAGGGTAGCAGAGTTTAATAAAACGGTTAAAAATGGTTGTATTGCAGTTCCTAAAGATAAATGGAATGAACAAGACAAATATGACTTGTTTTTTATATAGAAACTTAACTCTTTCAAAATAATACAATAAATGCAATTCATGGAGACTATCAACATGGGAAATCTGATTAATTCACGGTTAGCTTTTATAGAGCTAATAAAGATTCTATATCAAATATCTTGTTCAGGAGAACAAGATGTCTATAGAAATAATTGTGATAAATTAGTAGCTGTTTTATGCCAGATACGAACTTACCACTTGATGCCATTGAGTCTTTTACCAACTTCATTCGAGACCATGTTGTTGGACTTTACTGATGGTTGGCAGGTTGGTAAGGTTCATTTAGCACAAACGCTTTATATATTTCTGGCTCGAACAATGTATTCTTCAGAGGTTGCAAATATTTACAATTCTGCCGAATATAAACAAGGATTGGAAATGTGCCGTGTTCAATTCCCTTATGAAGAAATTGTAAAATGGCTTAAAGATGTAGACTTTAATGAGCAGGAAGTTTTAAATGACTATTTCTATTTCATTCTGAATCCAGATGTTCGTAGTTTCAATGATGCTGAAGAATATACTATTTATCAGAAAAAAGTAAAGTCGATAGGCTTTCCTCGATTTGATAGACACGAAAATCCGATTCCTGTCTTTTTGTTGCACAAGATACAAAGTGAATATGAGAAAGCCTTAGATAAGTATAGAAACTATATTCATACACATTATTCTAAAGTAGAGAATTATTTTGAGGCATACAATGGGAGTGTTAGAATTTATGTAGCTACAAGATTTATAGACAAGCCAAAGGGTGAAGTAAAGTTAGTGTATTATTATGGAGATGATGAAGCAAATAATGTCGTTGTTTACCCATATTATGTAGATTTCATTCATCGTTTTCATAATTACGAATGTCTATCGCATCCTCTGACTGGTGGTTATTATGCAGGTTTTAATGAAGATAAACCTGTGGATGATTATGAATATCAGTTGAAAGAGATTCATTTAAAACTACAGGATATATTTGTAAGTTTGGCGAGTGAATCACAATTATTAGACTATTTAATCTTCATGTTAAGAGTACAAATGAAGAAAGTTGAAAAACAAGATGGTCATACGATAAAGATAGATGATAATCTATGGTATTTAGATATAGGCGATACGCTCAACATTGATATAATTGCAAGTAAATTACAGACATTAAAGTATAAGGGATTTGTTTTTACTAGAAGACCTAATATGGAAATCCAAAAATACTTTGCGAAACACTTGATAGAATATCGTTCAATACAAGATATGGGTTGGGGGTTCTATTATAACAACTGTGATGAACTTTTACATTTATATATAAAGGAGCATTTGATGGGATTAGAGGTGGAAGACTCAAAAGCCTCGCACTTCATCAAAGGAAATATGCTCAAACAACGTCTTGAGAAGTGCGCTCGTGGAAAAGAATCTTGGAGTGAATACGAAATGATAGGAAAGGAAATCTTTGATTATCTTTTCATGGATGATTTTCTAAACTATAACTCGGAACTTCAATCTACGACAGACGATAGATTGTGTCGCCGGGACCTTATAATCAATAATTCTCCTTTGGGCGTTAATTCAATATGGGGGATATTGCAACAGCGATATAACTCTATGTTGATAGTTGTAGATTTCAAAAATTATCAAGAGCCTCTTTCTCCTTCAACATTATATGTTCCAACAAAGTACCTGAACAAGCAGACAGGAACTTTTGGTATCATTTTTACAAGAGAAGATTTGAATGAGGCAGCTCAGAAAGAACAGCTTCGTTTGGTTTCTACTGAAGAAAAAGTCCTGCTGAGTTTCTCAGATAATGACTTAATAGCTATGCTTGAGGAAAAGAAGGCTGGTGGGTCAGTAACATATCGGGTTAATGATAAGTATTTTTCATTAATTAAGAAAATATAGTTAAGTGATCTTGACTTATTTTGAAATGATAAAATTCAATATTATAAAGCGTTATGACAGCAAAAGAATATTGTACAGCCTTTTGTGAAGGCTACTTCTACGCTCAGTTAGGCGAGAAACTTACCAATGGTAAAGTGACAGAACATACACTGGACTTAGCTAAGGAAACGGCTCAGAAATGTATGGAACAACAGATAGCCTATTCTAGTTTTGATGAAAAGCAAAAGCAGGTGATGAAAGAAAACCTTCATGAATGGGCAGATACAGTGATGCAAGGTTTCAAGAAACGTTTGCGTGAGAGCGGCAGATTGATAGAATCTTGATGATGCGCTAGCCGACAAACAATCGCAACTCTGTTGCGTAGGTACTCATCGGCAGCCCCTTGTGGGCACAGGCTCCGCTGACGATACTAAAACTCTGGCGGCGCTATAGCAGAGCCAGCTACATCCCCGCTTCCTGAGGAAGAGGGGCTTGGGGAGAAAGTGGAGCTCTCCTTGCAGGAGAGACGGAGAGGTAGAAAAAAGCCTTCCTTAACGGTAAGGAAGGACGGGTAGGTTTTCGAAACATGTTATTGATTAATAAATAATAATTATATGAAAGGAATAGTATTAGCAGGTGGTAGTGGTACACGCTTGTACCCCATCACAAAGGGTATCAGCAAGCAGCTGATACCAATCTTTGATAAACCGATGATATATTACCCAATATCAGTATTGATGTTGGCAGGTATCCGTGAAATACTCATTATTTCAACCCCATTCGACTTGCCAGGTTTCAAACGCCTTTTAGGCGATGGAAGCCAGTTAGGTGTGAAGTTCGAGTATGCAGAGCAGCCATCACCAGATGGCTTAGCCCAAGCCTTCATTATCGGAGAGAAATTCATTGGTAATGATTCCGCTTGCCTCGTATTAGGCGATAATATCTTCTATGGTGCAGGATTGAACCAAATGCTTCATCAGGCAGTAGTAGATGCAGAGCAGAACAACAAGGCTACCGTTTTTGGCTATCGTGTAAGTGATCCGGAGCGATATGGAGTTGCTGAGTTTGATGAGCAAGGCAATTGCCTGAGCATTGAAGAGAAGCCTGAAAATCCAAAGAGCAACTATGCAGTGGTAGGCTTGTATTTCTATCCTAATAAGGTGGTAGATGTAGCTACGCATATCAAGCCATCCGCTCGTGGTGAGTTGGAAATCACCACCGTTAATCAGGAGTTCCTGAAGGATAAGAATCTGAAGGTACAGACCATGGCAAGAGGATTTGCCTGGCTCGATACCGGAACTCATGATTCCCTTTCAGAAGCATCCACCTTTATTGAAGTTTTGGAGAAGCGACAGGGCTTGAAGGTAGCTTGCTTGGAAGGAATTGCATATCGTCAAGGTTGGATTACCGCAGAACAGTTGAGAGAGAATGCCCAGCCTATGTTGAAGAATGACTATGGCAAGTATCTTCTTTCAATACTTGAAGAGAAAAATCAAACACTAAAAAAGAATTTAGAATTTTAGCAGGAAATAATTATGGCAGGTGAAATGCCTGGGGCTTATTTTATAAGCTACTTTTCGGCTCTTGGTATGGAGCCTGCCTTTCTTAAAATATAAAACAATGAATATAATCAAAACTGAAATAGAAGGCGTCCTCATTATAGAGCCACGCCTCTTCCGTGATGCTCGCGGCTACTTCTTCGAGAGTTTCAGCGAGCGAGAGTTTGAAGAAAAGGTTGCCCCAATTCTGGGACACAGTGTTCACTTCTGCCAAGACAATGAGTCTATGAGTAGCTATGGAGTAATGCGAGGCTTGCACTTCCAGCGCCCACCATATACTCAGAGCAAACTGGTTCGTTGCGTAAAAGGCAGAGTGCTCGATGTGGCAGTAGATATTCGTAAAGGCTCCCCTACTTACGGCAAGCATGTGGCAGTAGAACTGACAGAAGATAATCATGTCCAGTTTTTCATTCCTAAGGGCTTTGCTCATGGTTTCGCTGTCCTCTCAGAGACAGCCGTCTTCCAGTACAAGTGTGATAACTTCTATCACCCAGAGGCAGATGGTGGCATTAGCATCCTTGATGATAGCCTTGGTATTGATTGGAAAATCCCAACCGAGCATGCCAATCTTTCAGAAAAAGATACGAAGCATGAGATGCTAAAGGATTTCGATTCACCATTTGATATCAACGTGGATTTATATAATTAGGGTCTTATGGCTGATAAAGAATTTTTAGAGCGGATGCTCTCGATGCTCCCAGAAGAGTTTCAAGACATTTACGATGATACGATACCAGAAGCAAAGGAGATACGCAAGAAGATGGGAAAGAAGGTTTCTTCTGTAAAGTCCTATTCCTGTGCTATGCCGATGTTTGAAGATATTCGTAAGCTCAATTACAAAGGACAAGCCAAGGTCTGCAAGACCTTTCATCAGTACTTAAAGAAGAATCCTAATGTGGTATCCTTCTTTCTCGACCGCTTCGAGGAAACCTATTCTCGAATTGATATGAAAAACTTAGAAGAATCTGTAGAATGGATCGGTTATACCGTGAATGATATGGACAATGCGATTTCTGAGATAGATTATAACGACCCTATGACCTTCTTCGATATTGAGAAATTAATGGGTAAGGTAATCTGTAAAGAGCTGAAGTGTAATTCTCTTAACTGATTATATCGATAAATAGAAGCTTCTTCTCATACGGAGCGAGAGAAAAAATGTTCTACCTATAGTAGTAAAAATGGGATATTCAAAGATTTGATAGAGATAATACAAAAGATACAGCCTTCTTTTGAACCCTCTACTTTGATAGATGCAGCATTCTTGAATAAGATACAGGATGATATAGAGAAATTGTATTCAACTTCAAACTTATGTATCTGGCAGAACAGGGAATATCTCTTTTTCAAGTCAAAGTTTAGAACTGTCTTAAATATTAGACAACTATATTACCCTATAGGTTCTGTTAAGTCCTACAGTTTATTTCAACCAACATTGAGTAAAAGGTATGAAGAGTTGGTCTATAGGCATCGAAACCGTTGTGCGCATAATACGCTATCCTATCAAGTAAACAAGCCTGAATTTAGTCTTCTTGCCTCAACGGATTTCTCCTATCAGAGTTATTTCTTTAGATTTGCTTTGATCGTGCTGATAGATGATATATTCATGGTCTTATTTAGAAAATATGTCAGTTTACAGAATTGATCCTAGAAAGATGGCAGTAGTACTGGATGATTCAAAGTGAGTAAATGGTAAGTTGAATATGCCGAAGGATCATTTGATAGAGTTCTTTCATTTGCCAGAGATTGAGGATGATACCATTTGGGAGAATGATAGAAACGAGTTTTTAAAATCAATAGAAAAGAAAAAATAAATGTCAAATCAAACATCAGATAATAATAAACGAATAGCGAAGAATACGCTTCTTCTTTACTTTAGAATGCTCTTTATGATGGTCGTATCTTTATATACGAGCCGTGTCATATTGAATGCCTTGGGAGTAGAGAATTTTGGTATCTATAATGTGGTTGGTGGCGTGGTTGCGATGTTTTCTGTTATATCAGGGTCATTGTCTGCAGCCATTAGTCGATTCATCACATATGAGTTAGGAAAGGGTGATCAAATCAAACTCAATAAGATATTCTCTGCCTCTGTAACGATACAGTTACTGTTGTCATTGATTATTGTAGTATTGATAGAATCCGTAGGTGTGTGGTTTTTGAATGCAAAGATGACAATACCATTAGAAAGAATGACTGCAGCAAATTGGGTTCTGCAATTTTCGATTATAACATTTGTGATTGGACTTATTAGTGTTCCTTATAATGCAGCAATCATTGCTCATGAAAAGATGTCTGCTTTTGCATATATTAGCATCTTGGAGGCTGTAGGCAAATTGGCAATAGCTTTTTTGATTATATGGTCACCTATAGATAAGTTAATCTACTACGCAATCCTAATGTGTATTGTAGCTATAATAGTTCGCTTCGCATATGGGCATTATTGTACAAAGCATTTTTCAGAATGTAAATATCATTTTCATTGGGATAAAGATCTTTTGAAAAATATGTTTGGATTTGCTGGCTGGAACTTTATCGGGGCTTCGTCTGCGGTATTGAGAGATCAAGGAGGTAATATTGTTATAAATCTCTTTTTCGGACCATCGGTTAATGCGGCAAGAGGTATTGCTTCTCAAGTAAATACTGCAATTTCAGGATTTGTTCAAAATTTTATGATAGCATTAAACCCGCAAATAACAAAATCTTATGCTGCTGGAGATAAAGGTTATATGATGACATTGATTTTTCAGGGAGCTCGACTGTCTTTTTATATGCTGTTGTTATTATCTTTGCCAGTAATTATTAATACACATTATATATTAGTGCTTTGGCTAAAACTTGTACCGGAACATGCTGTGTTATTTATTCAATTGATTTTGATTTTTGCAATGTCTGAGTCAATCTCGAATCCTCTGATTACTGCAATGCTTGCTACTGGAAAAATACGAAATTATCAAATTGTAGTAGGTGGATTACAGTTGATGAATCTCCCCATCTCATATATTTGTTTACGGTTGGGGTGTATGCCTGAAAGCGTACTGATTGTGGCTATAGTCATATCTCAATGTTGTTTGGCTGCTCGACTTTATATGTTACGTAAAATGATAGGTCTAGCTTCTATTCAATATATGAAGAAGGTCTATTTTAATGTAATTATAGTTGCATTACTGGCACTGGTTGTTCCATGTTTGCTCACTAGATATTTAGAAGAATCATTCCTCTCATTTGTTTTATTATCTTTGACCGCTATAGTTTGTACGATTATTGTAGAATTCTATGTTGGTTGTAATGGTAAGGAACGGGAGTTTGTTGTACATAAGGTTAAAAATCTAAAGAATAAAGTAATAAAGAAATGATACAGATAAATAATCCTGCAGATTGTTGCGGTTGTACGGCTTGTGCTAGTATATGCGCTCATGATGCTATAACTATGAAGCCTGATGCACTTGGCTTTTTATATCCAGAAGTGGATAAGGAAAAGTGTGTGGACTGTGGTTTGTGTGAGAAGATATGTGCCTTCAATGACAAATATGACACCAGTCTGAATCTTGACAAGCCTTTGGCTTATGGTGCTCGCCATAAGGATATGAATGAAGTAGAAACCAGTCGTAGTGGTGCTGCTTTCATTGCCATTTCTGATTATATATTGGAAGAAGGAGGTGTTGTTTATGGTGCTGGTTACACAGATCATTTTCGCGTGGTTCATAAGCGTGCTACTACCAAAGAAGAGCGTGATGAGTTTAAAGGTAGTAAGTATGTGCAAAGTGATATGACTGGTGTGTTCCGTCAGGTTAAGAAAGATTTACGTGATGGATTGACGGTGTTATTCTCTGGTACTCCTTGCCAAACTTCAGGCTTGAATTCTTATGTTGGCAAGCGATTAAGAGAGAAACTTTTCTTGGTTGACATCGTTTGCCATGGCGTTCCAAGTCCATATATGTGGCGAGATTATATAGCTTATCTTGAAAAAAAACAAGGTTCTCCAATTGTATGGGTGAATTTCAGAGATAAACAAAAGTATGGTTGGGCTGCCCACCATGAAACATTTAAATTTAAAAATGGGGGGGGCAAAGATGAGCTTTACATATCTATTTTATAAACATATTATGTTCCGCAAGTCGTGTGGTAATTGTCACTTTACCAATACTAAGCGTCCAAGTGATATAACTATTGCAGACTTTTGGGGATGGGAGAATACGGATCCTGCTTTCAATGCAGACAATAAAGGTGTTTCTCTTGTATTGTTGAATACAGAAAAAGGGCGTAAACTATTTGAAGCTGTGCAGGATAGAATGAACACGATTCCGGCTGAATTGGAAAAATGTTTGCAGCCAAACTTACGAGTGCCATCTGAAATTCATCCAAATAGGAATCGTTTTGAAAAAGATTATGAAAAGTTTGGTTTTTCGTACGTCTTTTCACACGATTATGATACTGGACTTTGGTATTCTACAGTGAAGAAAATTCGGATTGTTAAACGTAAAATATTGATTATGATAGGAGTTCCAAAGCGTGTTGTCAGAAAAATATGTAAGATATTAAACCTTTAAAGTATGAAAGTAGGCATTTTGACATTTTATTCTGCCCATAATTATGGAGCTGTATTGCAGGCTTATGCTACCCAAGAGTTTTTAAAAAAAATGGGACATACGGCAATAATTGTTAATGATAATCCTTCGTTTTTAAATTGCTATCATCGAGCAATTTGGCGACAATGTGTAGATAAAAGACATCCCATAAAAACAATAAAACAGTTTATGAATGAATTTAAAATTTATAAATTGCGAAGTAAAAGATGGGAAGGTTTTGATAAATTTATCAAAAATAAACTTTCGCTTTCAAGTGAACTTGGAGTTCCATCAGATTTAGATGCTTATATAGTAGGAAGTGATCAAGTTTGGAATTGCAAAATCACGAAAGGATTTTATCCATATTATTTTTGTGATTTTCCTTTTAAAAAAGGGCATCGCCGATATATAGCTTATGCAGCAAGTATGGAAAATATAAAACTTTCGGAACTTCAGAAGATAACCCTATCAAAACTGCTAAAGAATTTAGATTTTGTAGGGGTAAGAGAGAAAGAGATGATAAATTTGTTGAGCCCTTTAGTTGATAAGCCAATTTGTCAAACTGTAGATCCGACGTTATTGGTTGAGAAAAATATATGGGAATCTTTAGCCGCTGAGTGTAAAAAAATGGATGCTAAATATCTCCTCTTATATGATGTTTGGAACAACCAATGGGTTAAAAGCATTGCTGAACAAATAGCTTTAACCAATGGATGGAGATTGATAACACTTGTTTCTTGGTTAGATAAGGATGATTCAAAAAATAATTATCAAGCTGCTAATCCAATTGAGTTTGTTAGTTTAATCAAAAATGCTCAGTTTGTTATGACGGATTCATTTCATGGTACAGCATTTTCTTTGATTTTTGAGAAGAATTTTTTGTTTCTAAAGATGAATGATGGTCAAAATAGGGCGATTTCATTATTGGAAGAATTAGGGCTTGAGCAGAATATATTAACAAAGAATGATAATGTGTCGCTTATTCCAGTAGATTATACGGAAGTAAATGTTAAACTGCAGAAGATGCAAGAAAAATCAAGATCGTTCTTATTTAATTCTCTAAATAGTAGCTTATGAAAAAGTGTTGTTTTATTATACCATATTTTGGAAAACTACCTAACTATTTTCAGTTATTTTTAAATTCATGTAGATATAATCAGGATTTTAATTGGTTGATATTTACTGATGATAAAACGTTTTATAACTATCCAGAGAATGTACAGAAGGTAGAAATGACTTTTGGTGAATGCAAGAATTTAATTCAAGGGAAATTTGATTTCAAAATATGTTTGGAACGGCCATATAAATTATGTGATATTAAACCCATGTATGGATATATTTTCTCTGATTATCTTACAGATTTTCAGTTTTGGGGGCATTGTGATATTGATACTTTAATGGGACATTTGAGTAATTTTATTACTCAAAAAATGTTGGATTCATATGATAAACTCTTTTGTCTCGGACACATGATTCTTTACAAGAATACTGTTGAAAACAATACTTTGTTTATGCGTAAATACAAAGGAAGATTTATATATAAGGATGTTTTGCAAACTCCTGATATCTATGTTTTTGATGAAGAAAACAAAGGAGATATAAATATCAATCGAATGTTTCTTGAGTTTGGAAAAAAAGTATTAGTACAAGATTTCTCAATGAATATAATAACATTCATTCATAGGTTTGTTAGGGTTCGGTATACAGGAATTAAAACACCTACAGCCCGTTTTGGGTTTCATAAAGAGTCTTTTAAAGATGCTTTATATATTTGGAACAAAAATGGTGTTTTTAGATATTTCTTTAATTCAAATAAAATTCTGTTAAAAGAAGAATTTCTGTATATCCATTTACAGGAAAGAAAGATGTTAATGGAAGATAATGTTGATAAATGCGATTCTTTAGTTATTGCTCCAAATAAGTTTTATAAATTAAAATTTGGAGAGATAACAAAAGCTAATTTTAGTAAGATTAGGCGCAAAGGACCATTTATACAATATGTTAAGACAACAAAATATTATGAACTTCTAATGAAAGTTTACAATACGATGAAAAGATTATAGATTATGGATAAGATTAAATATTTTTTTGAATGTCTCATTCCGATAACGGTTTGTAACATGAAGTGCCATTATTGTTATGTGGCACAGCGTCATCAGAGAACGATGAAGATGCCGTCTATGCCTTATTCTCCGCAACATATAGCTAAGGCTTTAAGTAAAGAACGCTTGGGGGGATTGGCGTATATTAGTATTTGCGGTGCTGGTGAGACTACTATGATAAAAGAATTACCAGACCTTTGTTATGAATTGACCAAGGATGGTCATTATATTAATATAACAACAAATGGTACTTATGGGAAGTTTTTTGAAAAGTTGTATGAGATATGTTCTGCAGAACAGTTGAGCCATATCAATTTTTCTTTTTCACTATACTATTTGGAGTTAGCTCGTTTGAAAGCATTTGATAAATTCTTCAATATTATTGATGACGTAAAAAATCATGGCTGTTCATTTATGGTTCAGTTTAATTTGTGTGATGAATATGAACCATATTTGGAAGAAATAAAGAAACTTTGTATAGAACATGTAGGAGCATATCCTCAGATTGCTGCAACTAGAGATGAAATAAACTTATCAAATGATATACGTTTATATACAAAGCATACAAAAGAAGACTATGTTGCATCTGTAAGCGATTTTAAATCTCCATTATTCGATTTTACTATGAAGAATTTCATGGTAAAGAGAAAAGAATATTGTTATGCAGGAAAGTGGGGGGCACATTGAATATGTCAACAGGTGTGCTTAGACCATGTTATTCAAGTCCGATTTATCAGAATATTTTTGATGATTTATCAAAACCCATAAAATGGATTTCTGTAGGATACCATTGTACTTCTCCATTTTGTATGAATTCATCTCATTTCATCAGTTGGGGAATGATACCAAGTTTCCAAGCTCCTTCATATGGAGAATTACGTAACAGAAAAATGATAAAGGGTGGTGAATGGTATTCACCTGTAATGAAGGAAATATTGAGTCAGAAAATATATGATAATAGAACGTTAGATACCAAAAAAGATATTTTCTTTTCTAACTATTATTATTGGCTGTATAATGTACTACAGGATTATAAAGTCTTTAGATATGGGGTAATCTCGTCAATAGCCCATAAAGTATTATCTTTTATAAAGAAAACATGATACCAAAATTCATTAAAAAACATATACCTCTAGTGTTGTTTACACTTAAAGCGTATCTTAGAACTACCGCACTAAAGGTAGTTCTTCCTAGTAAAGAAGGTGGATATCCCAGAGTTTTTATATTCTTAGCTGCTGATTATGGGAATTTAGGTGATGTTGCAATTACTTTAGCACAAAAAAAAATATTGCAATTAAAATATCCCAATTCGCCTATAATAGAAGTACCTGCTTCTTTACATTTAGATAAGTTGAAAGGCATATGCAAGCAAATCAATGCAGATGATATAATCACTATTATAGGAGGTGGTAATATGGGGGACATGTATGGTGGATATGAAATGTATCGCCAGTTAATAATAAAGTTGTTTCCAAATAATAAAATTATTTCATTTCCACAGACAACGGATTTTGCTAATACTCAGAAGGGAATACAGTTTTTAAAATCTGCAAAATATACTTATCAAGGGCGAAATTTAGTTTTGCTGGCTCGAGAGCATGAATCTTTTCTTTTCATGCAGAAGAATTTTAAGGCAAATTGTTTCGAGGTTCCAGATATAGTTATGACTTTAAAGCATTGGGATAATAATAATGAGCGTCATGGGATATCTTTATGTTTTAGGAATGATAAAGAGAAAGTTCTTTCTACAGATGTTGTTAAGGGTATTCATAAATGTTGTATGTCATATGATTCTATTTATGAAATTGATACGCATGTGGGAGATGAATTTGATCCTACGGATAAATTTGGTTGTTTGGAATCCTTTTTAAACAGACTTAAAAAATCGCGAATATTAGTAACGGATCGATTGCATGGGATGATATTTGCATATATAACAGGCACTCCAGCTATAGTCTTTGATAATTCTAACAAAAAAGTTGGTAATTGTTTTCGATGGATAGAAAATTGCGGATTTATTTGTTATATGGAAAAGTTCGATGAGGCTGTGTTCGATGTTAATCTTGGCAAGCTTTTAAAAATACGCGCAGATGTTAATATCTTAGAGGACAATAGAACTCGATTTTACAGAATATTTGATAAAATATTGTGATTATGGGATATAAGATAAGTGTTATAGTTCCTGTTTTTGGGGTTGAGCGTTTTATCAAGAGATGCGCTGAATCTTTAATGCGTCAAAACTTTAATGATGTGGAATTTCTATTTGTAAATGATTGTACTACAGATAATTCTATTGCCGTATTAAAGGAAGTTGTATCTAGGTATCCTAATAGGATGGTCCGAATTATCAATAAGCAGGTTAATGAGGGCTTACCTAAAGCACGAGAAACTGGTTGTAAGTTTGCAAGTGGTGAATATATATATCACATGGATTCTGATGATTGGTTAGATGAAAATGGACTATCTGATATGTATCAAGCTGTTTCAGTGAATAATGCTGATATTTTATGTTGCGGATTTATTAAGGACTTTGGAGATAGAGAGCAAATAGTATTGGGGGAATATGTAAGATCTCCGAGAGAAGGTATTGATATGATGTTGCACAGTGAAGAGCGGATGCATTCTGGTGTTTGGTGTAAATTGGTACGTCGGGAATTATATAAGGATGTAGTTTTTCCTCCTACTTATATGCATGAAGACTTGGCATTAATGATTCAACTGTTTTATTATGCAAAGACTGTTGCTTATCTTCCTAAAGCTTACTATCATTATATTCAGACAAATTCTGAGTCTATGATACATCAAGATACTTTTAGACGAGATACATCTGCTGCTATAAATTTTCATTTTATTGTAGATTTTCTAAAGCATAAGAATATTTTCAGTTTGCATAGAAAAGAGTTGTTTTATCGAATTAATTCCTTTAAAACATATAGTCTTCATAATGGGAAATTAATAGATTCAACTCTTTGTGTAGAATCAAATAAGTATATTTTTTCTTTGAATGACGTAAAAGACTTTAAGTTGAAATTTTATACTTTTTGTGCTGTTAATCATTGTTCGTTTGTTTGGAAGTCTGTTCATTCGATAAAATCTTTAATGAGATTGTTTTTAAGAAAATGAAAAATCGTAGTGTTATTTTTTATTCATTATCCATTTTCTGGATATTATTTATGAAAGGAACTTGGTTTGGTTTTAATCCAATGATAGACGGTTGGATTAAAAATGCTTTATCATGTTTTCTTTTGATGTCTTTATTGTTTAATATAAAGAACTTTTTGGGAGGAAAGTATAAATATATCAATGTATCATTGTTGCTCTTTTGTGTAATATCTTATGTCTCAGCATTAATTAATTTTGATGATGTAAATGCATTAAATGTTTTAGGACGTTCTGGTGGAGAAATAATAGATTTAAAAGCACAAATCCCAAAAAGTGTTTTATATCAAATGATTTCATTGCTGGCTACTGCTTATTTTATTGAGAAATTTTCAGAAATAGGAAAGATAAGGCTAATGATAAAAACAGTCTTTTATGCTTTATTACTTTTACTTGTTTTTGTTGATATTGATGCATTCACCACCATTGATGTAGAGACGGGAAATTCTTATTTGATAGGAAATAAATTTGCAGTTACATATTCTAATATTTATATCTGTGTATTATATGCTCTTTTAAACCCTGAGTTTACTAGAAAAAGTAGAATCTTGTTTTATATATTGGCTATAATAACTTTTTTAGTTAGTTTGCATACAGAATGTAGTACTGCGCTAATGGGTATTGTACTATATATAGCATTGGTGGAATTTATCCCTCAACATATTATGTTAAAATTATATTCTCTGCGAACTTTATTCTTATCTCTGTTTATTTGTGATATACTTTTTTTCTTTTTTACGACATGGTTCCTGCAATTTCCTATAGTACAAGATTTTATAGTTGATGTACTTCATGAAGATTTAACTTTAACGGGACGTTTAATTATATATGAAAAAATCCAGGAAGCTTTTGCTGAAAATCCTTGGTTAGGTTATGGGGCTGGTAATTCTTCTGTGATATCTGTTTTATATACTGGTTTTTATAATGCTCAAAATGGATTAGTAGATATGTTCGTTCAGGTGGGTATCCTAGGATGTATAGCTTTCTTGTCATTTCTTTATTCTATATTTCGTTATCTGAAAGTATATAATACATCTATTACTAATAAATCTGTATATCCAATAATTGCTTTCGTTTATATAATGATAGCAATATCTATGGTAGAAATTCCATTTAATAATAAGTTTATATTTTTTACAATGCTTTTATTAACCAATAGTACAAAAGATTTTAAAATAGTGCACAATGGAAAAAATAAGTATTATAGTACCAATATACAAGGTACAAGATTATCTTGATGAATGTATTGAATCCATCATCAACCAAACATATTCTAATGTTGAAGTGATATTGGTAGATGATGGCTCTCCAGATAGATGTCCACAAATGTGTGATGAGTGGGCAAAACGTGATTCTAGAATCAGAGTCATCCACAAGAAAAATGGTGGACTTTCTTCGGCTCGCAATGCTGGTCTTGATGTGGCAAATGGAGAATATATCAGTTTTGTTGATAGTGATGATTTTATTTGTAGTGATGCTTTGCAAAATCTTTACGATAGAATCAAAGATGATAAAAGTATTGGAATAACTTCTGGTTTGGTTTATAGATACCAAGATGGTTTTACCAGTAATTTTAAAGATGAATGGATATGTTCTAGAGAGATAGTAATTCCTGCTTCAGATTTTCTTTTAGAAACAATGAGTCAAAAAACTAGTTATACAGTTTGGAATAAGTTATATAGACGAGAGGTTATTGGTAACACTCGATTCCGAGAAGGACGTAATAATGAGGATACCTTGTTTATGTATGATTTAGGAAAGAACATAGTCTGCATGAATGTATGTATGGTAGAAATACCACATTATGTCTATTACTATAGATATAGAGAGGATAGTATTTGTACGACGGCAAAGGTTCCATTGGAAATAGATATATTGGGTAATTATGAATTAATGATGTTTGAATGCGGAACAAAAGATTCTAAATTATATAATGTTTTGTTTAACGGATATGTCAAGACATTGTTTTATTTTGTAGATTCATTGTTGCTTAACCCAATATGGTATCCGTTGTATTTTTCAAAATATCAAAAGAAATTAGGGAAAGTTCCTTTTGGTTATATTTGGAAAGAGTTTCATATTAAAGATATCATATATATATTGTTTTTGAAATATTTTCCTGCTTTTCGAAGGATAATTCAAAAGGTAAGGCATTAAGATAAATAATGTATTATTAGAAAATAAGAATGCAAGCAAAATTAGCAATATTAAAAATATAGTATATTTTTATTTAGATGATAAAAATAATGATTTAAAACTTAAAAGGATTATAGAATAAAGTTCTATTATCCTTTAAAAATAAGAATTATGAAACCAAGAATTATAGCATTTTATCTTCCTCAATACCATGCATTCAAGGAGAATGATGAATGGTGGGGAAAAGGATTTACAGAGTGGACTAACGTTGGTAAGGCAAAACCTTTGTTTAAGGGGCATAATCAGCCACGTGTACCAACGGAGTTAGGGTATTATAACCTTAAAATGTCTGAAGCAAGAGTGCAGCAGGCAGAACTAGCTAAATTGGCGGGTGTTGAATCTTTCTGTTATTGGCACTACTGGTTTGGCAATGGCAAAAGATTAATGGCTGACATCTTTGATGATGTCTTGAATTCTGGAAATCCAGATTTTGGCTTTTGCTTAGGGTGGGCAAACCATTCTTGGTTTGCAAAGGATTGGAATGCTGATGGTACTTCTACAAACAGATTACTTATAGAACAGACCTATCCTGGCTTGGAAGATGAAAAGATGCACTTTCAGTACTTGTTGAAAGCTTTTAAGGATAAACGTTATACAAAAGTAAATGGTTCACCATTACTCTTGATATTTGACCCTCAAACTATTCCTGATGAGTATATCGTAAATTTTAGAAAATGGACGAAGGAAGCTGGTTTCCCGGATTTGTATTTAGTTACCAATATTTTCCATCCAAGCATGAAGAAAAAGGAGCTAATTGCTAAAGGATATAATGCTGTAGTATATCAGCGATTAGGAAACATAACCAGCAATGCTTTAAAAAAAATGGGACGTACAGGACGTGGAATTTTTAAAGTGTGGCAAAATGTTAAAGGAATAGTAACGCATCGTCCTCCATTTATGACAGATTATGAGAAGTATTATCCTACGATGATAACTGATGAAGACAAAGAAAAAGATGTTATCCCTCAGATTGTACCGCAATGGGATCATACCCCAAGAAGTGGATGGAATGGAACTTTCTTTGTTAATGTGAAGCCAGAATATTTTTATAATCTTGCCAAAATGGCATTTGAAGCAATCCGACATAAACCAAAAGACGAACAAATAGTTTTCTTGAAGTCTTGGAATGAATGGGGTGAAGGTAATATGATGGAGCCTGATTTGACTTATGGTAGAGGATTTATCGAAGCATTGCGTAAAGCAGTGGATGAAGTAAAATAAAGTAAGCAGTATGATTATTCGTAGTAAAGCACCCCTCCGCCTAGGCTTGGCTGGAGGTGGTTCCGATGTATCGCCTTATAGCGATATATATGGAGGTTTGATATTAAATGCAACAATAAATTTGTATGCATATTGTACAATCGAAGAGACTGATGACAATCAGATAACCATCAGTGCGTTTGATGCGCATTGCAACAAGAGTTATCCGATGGCAGAAAGTTTGGAGATTGATGGTGAGGCAAGTCTCATCAAGGGTGTATATAATCGAGTAGTTAAGGATTTTGGCGTTGGTGCTAAATCTTTTAAGATTATTACATACAATGACGCTCCTGCAGGTTCTGGCTTAGGTACATCCTCAACCATGGTGGTTTGTATATTGAAGGCATTTGTAGAGTGGCTTGGTTTGCCATTGGGTGATTATGAAATTTCCCGACTCGCTTATGAGATTGAACGCAAGGACTTGGGACTTTCTGGTGGTAAGCAGGATCAGTATGCTGCAGCCTTCGGTGGCTTCAATTATATGGAGTTCTTGCAGAACGATATTGTAATTGTAAACCCTTTGAAGATTAAGCGATGGATTATTGATGAGTTGGAGGCAAGCATGCTTCTTTACTTTACAGGTAAGAGCCGTAGTAGTGCTGCTATCATTGAGGAGCAAAAGAAAAACACTTCTCATGGTGATAATGACGCTGTTGAGGCTATGCATAAGATTAAGCAGAGCGCCAAGGATATGAAACTTGCTATCTTGAAGGGAGATATTGATGGATTTGCTGATATCCTCCGTGAAGGTTGGGAAAACAAGAAGAAGATGGCAAATAATATCACTAATCCTATGATTCAGGAAGCAATGGATGTTGCGATGGCTGCTGGTGCTAAGGCAGGCAAAGTTTCCGGTGCTGGTGGTGGCGGTTTCATCATGTTTGTGGTAGAACCTACCCGTAAGAAGGAAGTGGAAGAGGCTTTGAAAAAACTTAATGGTTTTGTGATGCCATTCCAGTTCTCTGATGGTGGTGCTCATGGATGGAAGATTTATCCAACAGACGATGTTCGAATGTTGAGTGTTAAATGTTGAATGTTTAATTGAAGAATTCATATATGAACAACCATATTGAAACTTTGGTACAACGATATCCACTGTTGGAGAGTTGTAAAGATGACATATTGAAAGCTTACCAAATCTTAGAGGAAGCTTATTCGGCTGGTCGCAAGTTGCTGGTCGCAGGTAATGGTGGTTCTGCATCAGATTCTGAGCATATTGTCGGTGAATTGATGAAGGAGTTTAAGCTGAAACGAAAGATTTATGCTGCTCAGATTGATCGTTTAATGCAGATTGATGCGGAGATGGGTACTGTGTTGGCTGATCATCTGCAAGGTTCGCTTCCTGCCATCTCTTTGGTGGGAGAACCATCTTTAACTACTGCATTTATGAATGATGCCGTTCCTGTTCTTATCTTCGCCCAGCAGGTGAATGGTTTGGGTCGAGCAGGGGATGTCTTCTTGGGTATATCTACTTCTGGTAATAGTAAAAATGTACTTTATGCAGCAGTAGCTGCAAAGTCTAAAGGCTTGAAGGTTATTGGCTTGACAGGTCAGAACGAAAACAAGTTGGAAACATTCGCAGATGTTTGTATCCATGTTCCAGAGACTGAGACATATAAGATTCAGGAACTTCATCTTCCAGTATATCATTGCTTGTGCTTGATGTTGGAAGAAAAGTTCTTTGGTAATCAGTAATAACTTAACATTATTAGAAATGAAGACTATACTAATGGCGGGCGGTAGAGGAACCCGTATCGCAGAGCTTTTTCCTGACATACCAAAGCCGCTGATTCCAGTGGCTGGTATGCCTATTCTTGAGCGAGAAATAAGATCCCTTTGTGCGCAAGGTTTTAAAGACATCATTTTGACCGTAGGTTATCTGGCCGACAAGATTATTGCCTATTTTGGAGATGGCAGTCAGTTTGGGGCAAAGATAGACTATTTTGTAGAAGAGGCACCTCTTGGTAATGCTGGTGCTTTGTTTAGACTGAGGGAAAAGATAGGTGATGAGCCTTTCTTACTCTTGAATGCGGATGCAGCATTCGATGTTGATTTCAATCGTATGGTTGCATTCCATAAGAATCATGGAGGTCTTGTTACTCTATTTACACATCCCAACTCGCATCCATACGATAGTGGATTGATTATTGCTGATAAAAACGGTCATGTAGAGAAATGGCTTGCCAAGGAAGATGAACGTCCACAGTGGTATGACAATCGTGTGAATGCTGGTCTTCATGTGATAGATCCTAAGACTTTGGATATTAGTTTGAAATCTCTTGAAATCAACAAAGAGTCAGGATTTCCACAAGGAAAGGTTGATTTGGACCGACAGATACTTAAACCTTTGTGTGGCTCAAACTTGATGTCCTGTTATGACAGTCCTGAATATGTAAAGGATATGGGTACTCCAGAACGTTTTCATCAAGTGGAGGCAGATTATAAAAATGGTGTTGTTCAGGCAAAAAATCTTACCAACAAGCAGAAGGCCATATTCCTTGACCGTGATGGAACAATCAATAAATATGTGGGATTCCTTCGCAATATAGAGGACTTTGAATTGATAGAAGGAGTAGCTGAGGCAATTAAGTTTATTAATCAAAGTGGATATTTGGCAATTGTTGTCACAAACCAGCCTGTGATAGCAAGAGGCGAGGTCACATGGGAAGAACTCAACGAGATACACAAGAAAATGGCAACTCTCTTGGGTAAAGAAGGTGCTTATGTTGACGGTATTTATATCTGCCCTCATCATCCAGACAAGGGATTCGAAGGAGAACGTCCAGAATACAAAATAGATTGCAATTGTCGCAAGCCAAAACCAGGACTCTTGTTGCAGGCTGCTAAAGACTTCAACATAGATTTGTCAGAATCCTATATGATTGGTGATAGCCATCGTGATGTGGAAGCTGGTGAGAATGCTGGAGTAAAGAAGAGTATTAAGGTGGAAGAGAATAAAGCTGAAATGTTAATGTCCGTCTTGAAGGACAATAAAATTGTCTGATATGAAATTACTGTTTATAACTCGCCATTATTTAAATGAAAAAAATGGTGGCTCTCTTTGTAGCAGGGCAAACGCTTATGCTTTTGCATCTTTGTTTTCAGATTTTTCTATTATTTATCCAACAAAGTATGGAATAAAGATGGAAGACTTTATTCCTGTGACGGCAAAGCTTTTTGGATGTGATGATTCTCGAAGTAAAATTCGAAAAGGACTTGATATTTATAGAGGACGCTTACATCGGTTTGTGGATTATGTAAAAGAACATTTAGCGACTCATCAATATGATATTATTGTATTAGATCATAGTTTAGTGGGAGCAGGAATTGTAAATTATATACATTCAAAGACCAATAGCAAAATTATTACAATTCATCATAATATAGAACATAAGTATAATGAGGATAATAAGCAAAAGCTGTTGTTTAGATATCCTTATAACTATTTTGCTAATAAAGCAGAAAGAGAAACTCTTAATTTAAGCAATTTAAATTTAACGCTGACCAAATTGGATGCAGATTACTTTGCCGAATGGAACAAAAATATAAATAAGTATCCTATAGAATGTTTGGGTAATTTTGAAACTTCTGATGCACCTGTATTATTTGATAAATATCAAGGAACTCATGGGAAAGGTGTGAGAATGGTTATCTCTGGTTCTATGAATTTTCCACAGACTGTGGATGCTATTGTGAACTTCTTAACTATTTATTATCCTGTTGCTAAAAAGATATCACCTTTAATTAGTTTGGTATTGACGGGACGAAATCCTGCAAAAAAAATTAAAGATTTATGCAGAAATGATTCTACCATAAAAATTGTGGAAAGTCCTGACGATATTTTTGAAGTTATAAAGGATGGAAATTTATATGTTAGCCCAATCTTTGGAGGAAGCGGAGTAAAATTGAGAGTAATGGATGGCTTAAGATTGGGTTTGCCTGTTTTGTGCCATGAAAATTCAGCCAATGGATATGAGACAATAATGAAGGCAGGCTATATGTTTACCTATCATGATGTTTTGTCATTTGAGTCTTCGTATTCCAAGTTGATTCATACAAAGTTTGAAAAAAAGAATATCTATGAATCTTATCGACAGACTTTCAGTTTTGAAGCAGGTGTAAAAAGATTGAGAGACATATTGAAAAAACATAATTTAATAGATCTGTGATGAAAGAGAAAATTTTATTTATTACAGCATATGTTCCTCACAAAGCGGCAGCTGGTGAGAAAAATACGATGATTATGCTCAATGATTTAGCTGAGTCGTATGATGTAGATTTGGTTTACTTTAAGTATGATTATGATAACTTTTACCAACCAGAACGTGATAATGTTAAGGTATTAAAGGTTTTCAAAAATTCTAAGTTTATAAAAATTTGGGGTATTCTTAATTTGCCATTTCTGCATCCGGTTTATTCTATTCGTTTCAGTTGGTCAAAATTGAGAGTTTTGAAAAAGTTGGTAGGAAATACTTCATATAAAGCTATCGTCCTTAATCATAGCAATATCTTCTATTACGGTAAATTCTTAGACAGAGACACTCCTAAGATTTTATTGGCTCATGATGTGATTATTCAACGAGCTTTGAGAACAGCTGGTAAAATGATGCAGCATATCTGTCGTTATAGTGAACGCTTGTGTTTTAATTTGCCGAATGCTCATATATTCTCTTTTTCACAAAAGGATGTTGATATAATCAAAAATGAATATCATTTGCCAGCTAAGGTTTGTCTGGATTATATAGATCCTGATATTATCAACAAACGAGTGGAAGCGGTAGAGGATTACTATATGTTCTTTGGCGATTGGACTCGTAAGGAAAATTATGAGGGTGCTTTATGGTTTATAGAGAACGTTTCACCATTGCTTAAGAAAGAGACAACTTTTAAGATTATTGGACGCCAATTTCCTAAGGAGAAGATTAATAATAATAATCCATTAATTCATTATGAAGTGATGGGCTTTGTTGATGATCCATACTTGCTCTTATCACAAGCCAAAGCTCTTGTATCCCCATTGTTTAATGGCGCAGGAATTAAGGTGAAGGTAATTGAGTCTCTTGCTTGTGGTACACCTGTTATTGGTACCGAAATAGCTTTTGAAGGCTTGCCAAAAGGTTTTGAATCTAGTATGCTTCTTGCAAATACACCGGAAGAGTATGTTCAGGCTATGACTGATGTAACAACAGATATCGAAGTTAGAAAGAAACTGCGTTCTGACTTTATTGAGTGTTATTCTAAGGATAGTATTAGGCATTATATTGAAAAACTGTAGTAAATGAAATACGTTTTTTTCCGTGGATACTATAGCAATAGATATTGTCTTTTGATAATAAATATTTAGCTGTTGTTTCTGCTTTGATAGCTTTGGGTGTGATTGCATAGCATAGGTTATGAGGGCAAGTCTTAGTGATTTGACTCCAGGTGTTAACAATAATATCCTATTACTTTTGTTGTACACACTTTTGGCCGTAGGAGCCTCGCTTCTATTTATGTGGGGATTTAGAAAAATAAAAATCTATTCTAAAAGTAGATTATAAACATATATATTTACAATGAATAGCAATTATTATTATAGTAATGTAATGCAAACTTCTAGAAACAAAGTGTTTTTGGAAGATATGCAGACTCTTGCTGATTCTATTAAATAGCAGGTTTATGTTTTGTCTGGGCCTCTTATTGATGGAAAATATCAATACAACGATGAGTCCTTGATGATCGTTCTTTCTTCAAAAAAGAAAATTGCTTTTGTTACAACCAAAAAAGTTGATGACAATTTCGAAGATCTGTGTGAAGATATTATAGAGGACATTGGCTCTGTTAGTGATAAATATGGCTATAAAGAGAAAATTGGTCGTCCACGAAAATGGAAGGGCAAACTTACTGTTATCTATTCAACTTATGATATAGTAGATATAAAAGAATGGTTTGGTAATGAGTTAGCCGTTAAAGATTCTGAAGATTATAGAACTTTAGATTTACTTGTATCTCTTTTCATAGGTAGTATTAATGATGTTAAGAATATAACAACAGAAGAGCCAGATAATCTGTTAGATAAAGTAAAACATAAAATACAATTGTTTGATGGTCAACAGACTCGTTTTATTTACGAGGAACTTGAGGCTGAGGGGAAGCGAATAACCATTCAAGGGTTGTCTGGAACAGGAAAGACTGAACTCCTGATGCACAAGTTAAAAGACTTATAAAGAGTTTATGTCAGAATCTACTATGTTGTATCTCTCTTGTCTCATACTTGAGTTTTACGATAATGCGTTTATACATGGAAATGCCTCCGAGGTAAAAATTCAATTGTTAGAGGGACATATACTTTCTATTTCTGATAATGGCAAGAGCTTTGATCCTTTTAAGGAATTACAGAATAAAGGACGGGGCGGTCACTTTACAATCTTAGAGTTTAAAGAGCTATGTGGTGATGATTGCCAAGTGAGTTATTGCTATAAGAATGGTTTAAATGTAACGATACTTGATTTTAAAAATGATTTTTTAAAGAAAGAAATCAGACCTTTGGAAATAGAATTTCCCTGTAGCTCTGATTATATTAATACGAGAAGGGAAGCTAAAGTGTCTGCTATTCAAGATATTCAACGTATAAAAAAATCGGGTAGAAAAATAAAACTTTTATTGAAAAGCTATGGCCCGATTAGTGGATCCATGGAATATTTAAATATTCTTCTAACAACTGTAAGAAACAGAATAGAATCTGCATCTATTCCTAATGGTTCTGAATATCAATATGAAGAACTCCTAAAATCTTATAATATTCCATATACAGTTAGATAACGAATAATAAATTTAAAAATAATGAACGTAATTAAGACAAATATAGAGGGCGTGCTTATTATTGAACCACGCCTCTTCCGTGATGCTCGTGGCTATTTCTTTGAGAGCTTTAGCGAGCGTGAGTTTAAAGATAAGGTGGAGCCTTTAGTTGGATACGAGGTTAAGTTCTGCCAGGACAACGAGAGCATGAGCTCTTATGGTGTGATGAGAGGCCTGCATTTCCAGAGACCTCCGTTTACTCAGAGTAAGTTGGTGAGATGTGTGAAGGGTAGAGTGCTGGATGTAGCTGTGGATATCCGAAAGGGGTCACCTACATATGGTAAGCATGTGGCAGTGGAACTGACAGAGGATAATCATCGTCAGTTCTTTATTCCTAAGGGCTTTGCTCATGGCTTCGCTGTATTGTCAGAAACTGCGGTATTCCAGTATAAGTGTGATAACTTCTATCATCCTGAAGCTGATGGAGGTATCTCTATATTGGATGAATCTCTCGGTATTGATTGGCTTATTCCTACTGAGCATGCTAATCTCAGTGATAAGGATACGAAACATCCTTTATTAAAAGATTTTGATTCACCATTTACTTTTTAATTTTTCCTATGATAATAACTGCATCAATCGTGACGTATAAGACTGATCACGAAGAATTAAAGAAGTGCATAGACTCAATGCGCAAGAATGGTATTGCCCCAATTTATATCAGTGACAATTCGCCTAGTGATGAACTTGGAGATTTCTGCTCTCAGTTGGAAGGGGTGGAGTATATCTTCAACAATGCCAATATGGGATATGGACCAGGGCATAATGTGGCTATAAAGAAGGCGCAGGAGATTCATGCCGACTATCATCTGGTTATAAATTCTGATGTATATTTTGAAGAAGGTGTCATCTCGAAGATTACAGAGTATATGGAAGCAAACAAGGATGTGGCTCAGCTTCAGCCGATGCTTCGCTATCCTGATGGTTGCCTACAGTTGACCACTCGTTTGTTGCCAACTCCTTTCGACCTTATCTTCCGTAGGTTTATGCCAAAGAAAATGGGAGAGAAAATGAACTATCGCTATACCTTGGAATTTTGGGATCACAAGACTCCTGCAAATATACCATATCATCAGGGAAGTTTCATGTTCTTCCGCTTGTCTGCATTTGATAAGGTGGGATTGTTTGATGAGCGATACTTCATGTATCCTGAGGATATTGATATTACCCGACGAATGCATAAGTATTATCGCACGATGTACTGGCCATTGGTTTCGGTGGTTCATGCGCATAGGGCTGCATCTTATAAAAGTAAGAAAATGTTGAAGATTCACATGGAGAATATGGTGAAGTACTTCAATAAATGGGGCTGGTTCTTTGATAAGGAACGTTCTGATTGGAACAAGAAACTGTTGAAAGAATTGGGATATAAGAAATAAAATTGAATTTCAAAAATGAACTATATTATCACTGGCGGTACCGGTTTTATCGGTACCCATCTTACAAATTTGATAAAGGAGCGTTATCCTAATGCTCAAGTATATAACCTCGATATTGTGAAACCTGGTACTCCTAATCCGGTAGTAAAGGATTACAAGCCAGCTTTGCGTGATGGGCAGAAGTTGCAGTCAACTTTCATCGAGTATGACATCCGCAAGCCTATCGAGAACTTGCCATTTACTCCTACTGAGGACGATGTTATCTTCAACTTTGCAGCCGTTCATCGTACTCCTGGTCATGAAGATCATGAGTATTTCGAGACGAATATTCGTGGTGCTGAGAATGTGGTGGCATTTGCTGAGAAGTGGAATATCAAGAAGATTGTGTTTACTTCTAGTATCGCACCATACGGTGCTGCTGAGGAACTGAAGAAGGAGACTACTTTGCCAACTCCTAATACTGCATATGGTATCTCTAAGTTGGTAGCAGAGAAGATTCATGAGAAGTGGCAGAATGGTGATGCGGCTCATCGTCAGCTCACTATTGTTCGTCCTGGTGTGGTATTCGGAAAGGGTGAGAATGGTAACTTCACCAGATTGTATTGGGCTATCCGTGGTCATAAGTTTGCTTACCCTGGCAGGAAGGATACCATCAAGGCTTGTATCTATGTAAAGGAGTTGGTTCGCTTCATGCTGTATCGTTTGGAGCATCATGAGCATGGTGTTGAGTTATACAATTGTTGCTTCGAGCCTGCTTATACCATTCAGCATATCGTGGAGGCTATGAAGAAGGTTACAGGTTTGACTCAGTTTGTTCCTGATATTCCTAACTGGGTTATCATGCCTATGGCTAGAACTGCCATGCTTCTTGGTTCTCCAATGGGTATCTGTCCTGCGAGAGTGAAGAAACTCCAGATTTCTACCAATATCTGTGGTGAGAAGTTGAAGAACTGCGGTTATCAGTTTAAGTGGAGTTTCGAGGAAGCGCTGACAGACTGGTTCGAGGATAATGATAGAAAATATTTAAAATAATAAATATGAAAGGAATAGTATTAGCAGGTGGTAGTGGTACACGTTTGTATCCTATCACAAAGGGCATCAGCAAGCAGCTGATTCCTATCTTTGATAAACCGATGATTTATTATCCTATCTCGGTTTTGATGTTGGCAGGTATCCGTGAGATATTGATAATCTCTACCCCATTCGACTTGCCTGGTTTCAAGCGTCTTTTGGGTGATGGTAGTCAGTTTGGAGTGAAGTTCGAGTATGCGGAGCAGCCTTCTCCTGACGGATTGGCTCAGGCATTCATCATTGGTGAGAAGTTTATCGGCGATGATTCTGCTTGTCTCGTATTGGGTGACAACATCTTCTATGGTGCAGGCTTGAACCAAATATTGGGAAAGGCAGTAGCTGATGCTGAGCAGAACAACAAGGCAACCGTCTTTGGTTATCGTGTAAGCGATCCTGAACGATATGGCGTGGCTGAGTTTGATGAGCAGGGCAATTGTCTGAGCATCGAGGAGAAGCCAGAGCATCCTAAGAGTAACTATGCTGTGGTAGGCTTGTACTTCTATCCTAATAAGGTTGTGGAAGTAGCTAAGCATATCAAGCCATCTGCTCGTGGTGAGTTGGAAATCACAACGGTGAATCAGGAGTTCTTGAAGGATAAGCAGTTGAAGGTACAGACCATGGCAAGAGGTTTCGCATGGCTTGATACTGGAACCCATGATTCCCTTTCTGAAGCATCTACCTTTATTGAGGTTTTGGAGAAGCGCCAGGGCTTGAAGGTAGCTTGTCTGGAAGGTATCGCCTACCGTCAGGGGTGGATTACGGCTGAGAAACTGCGTGAGGTGGCACAGCCTATGCTCAAAAATGATTATGGAAGATATCTGCTTTCGATATTGGATGAAGGCAATCAAACATTAAAGAAGAATTTAGAATATTAGGTCATGAATATTTTAGTAACAGGTGCTAACGGTCAGCTTGGAAATGAAATGCGCATCGTTAGCCAAAATACAACAGATCATTATATCTTTACTGATGTCAATCAGGTAGAAGGTTTGGAAACTACTTTCCTTGACATCACCGATATGGATGCCATCCGCAAGATGGTGAAGGAGAATGATGTGAAAGCCATCGTGAACTGTGCGGCATGGACCAATGTGGATGCCTGTGAGACTGATGAGAAACTGGCTGCATTGGCAGAAAAGCTCAATGCGGAGGCTCCTGAGAATCTGGCTAAGGCGATGAAGGAGGTTGATGGCCTGCTCATCCAAATCTCTACAGATTATGTCTTTGGTAAGGAACCTTATAATGTGCCATGTAATCCTGACCAGAAGGGAACTCCTACTGGCGTATATGGAACAACGAAGCTTCATGGTGAGCAGAAGATTATGGCTACTGGCTGTGAGTATGTGATTATCCGTACGGCTTGGCTGTATTCTGAGTTTGGCAAGAACTTCTGCAAGACGATGCTTAATCTGACGGCAACCAAGCCACTATTGAAGGTTGTCTTCGACCAGTGTGGTACTCCTACTTACGCACTCGATTTGGCTAATGCCATCATCACCATATTGGATAAGGTAAAGGCAGTCCAGAGCAAGGATGAATATGTTGGAGTTTATCATTTCTCAAATGAGGGTGTCTGCTCCTGGTATGACTTCACCCAGATGATTGCAAGAATAGCCGGTCATACGGAATGCGATATCCAGCCATGCTATAGCTCGGAGTATCCTTCTCCTGTAACTCGTCCTGCTTATTCCGTATTGGATAAGCGAACCATCAAGGAAACCTTTGGTGTTAAGGTTCCTTATTGGGTGGAATCATTAGAAAAATGTATTGCTAATCTTAAACAGAAATAATTGAAATGAAGAATATCATTATCACGGGCGGTGCTGGTTTCATCGGCTCACACGTAGTAAGACTTTTCGTGAACAAATATCCTGAGTATCACATCATCAACCTCGACAAGTTGACTTACGCAGGTAATCTGGCTAACCTCAAGGACATCGAGGACAAGCCTAACTATACTTTCGTAAAGGGTGATATCTGTGATTTCGACCTGATGTTGAAGCTGATGCAGGACTACAAGGTGGATGGCATCATCCATCTCGCTGCCGAGAGCCACGTAGATAGAAGTATCAAGGATCCATTCACTTTCGCTCAGACCAACGTGATGGGAACCCTGTCTCTGCTCCAGGCGGCAAAGATTTACTGGGAGAGTCTTCCTGAAGGATACGAGGGTAAGCGCTTCTACCACATCTCTACCGATGAGGTTTACGGTGCCTTGCAGATGACTCATCCTGAGGGCATTCCTGCTCCTTTCACTACCAAGGCATCCAGCGGTAAGAACCACGAGGCTTACGGCGAGGAGTTCTTCGTAGAGACTACCAAGTATAATCCTCACTCTCCATACTCTGCATCCAAGGCAAGCTCAGACCACTTCGTCCGTGCTTTCCACGATACATACGGTATGCCTACCATCGTAACCAACTGCTCTAACAACTACGGTCCATACCAGTTCCCTGAGAAGTTGATTCCGCTGTTCATCAACAACATCCGTCATCGCAAGCCATTGCCAGTATATGGTAAGGGTGAGAACGTGCGCGACTGGTTGTATGTAGTAGATCATGCCCGTGCCATCGATATGATTTTCCACAAGGGTAAGATTGCCGAGACCTATAACATCGGTGGTTTCAACGAGTGGAAGAATATCGATATCATCAAGGTGGTTATCAAGACCGTTGATAGATTGCTCGGTCGCCCTGAGGGTGCTGACTTGGATTTGATTACTTATGTAACAGACAGAAAGGGTCACGATATGCGTTATGCTATTGACTCTAGAAAGTTGCAGAAGGAATTGGGTTGGGAGCCTTCTCTGCAGTTTGAAGAGGGTATCGAAGAAACGGTAAAATGGTATCTCGAGAACCAGGAATGGATGGATCATGTTACTTCTGGGGAGTATCAGAAGTATTATGATAATATGTATAAGGACAGATAATGTCTTTTTTCGAAAACCTACCCGTCCTTCCTTACCGTTAAGGAAGGCTCCACCTCTCATCTCGGTCTTCTCCCCTCAGGGAAGAAGAGGGAAACCGCCCTACTCGGTGCTCGGAACCGCTTCGCTCTAAGGATGGCGGACCAATCAAAGGTCTACGCCATGGTTATGCGGGATGGGACCGCCTTGCTATAGGTGGGAATTATCTTAGGAACTGCCTTGCTTATGAAGGCTATAATGATTATATGATGCTGGTTTTGTGGTAATTTGCAGATAACTTGCAGATTTCTTGTGATTTCCTTGGTGGTTTCGAGAAAAAAGCGTAATTTTGCGACTGTAAGTTGAATATTTAATAATTGGAGGATTGGTTATGGTTGTATATGTAGCAAACCCACTTTATGATGCTGTGTTCAAATACTTGATGGAGGATGACCGCATAGCGAAGACCATTCTTGCAGCATTATTGAAGAAGAAAGTTATCGATGTGAAGATTCGCAGAAATGAATATGCGAATCTTACTCGTCGTGAGTCTATCTCCATGTTTCGCATCGATTTTGCTGCTACTGTTTTGGATGAAGACAACAAGCCGCACTTGATGTTGATTGAACTTCAAAAGACCTGGCTGCCAACTGAGACTTTGCGTTTCCGTCGTTATCTTGCACTGCAATATAACAACGAGGAGAATATGTTGAAGGAAGAGCATGAAAAGTATGCTATTCCTATGGTAGCTATCTATCTTTTGGGGCATTGTATCGGTAAGATAGAGGAACCTGTTATATATGTTAACCATCATGCTTATACTTATGATGGCAAAAAAGTAGAGGAGGGTATTCCTGATCCTTTTGTTGAGAGCTTGCAGCATGATAGCATCATTGTACAGATTCCTTTGTTGCATGGTAGGGTAAACAATCGCTTGGAGAAGGTTCTTTGCTTGTTTGACCAGACGAATGTTGCGGACAACAAAAAGGTAATTAAGGTTGATGATAAGCAGTTTGAGGGCGATAATGATATGGAGTACATTGTCCGTCGTCTTCAATCGGCTGCTGCGGATCCTGATATGAGGTATCAGATGAATGCAGAGGATGAATTCTTTAAAGAATTGGAAGCCCGAGATTCCCTTATTATGGAGAAGGATGGTCAATTGAAGGAGAAGGATGAGATGCTTCGTAAGATGATTAAGGGAATGCAGGAAAATGGTATGTCGCTTGATGATATTGCTAAGATGTTGAACAAGACTGTGGATGAAGTAAAACAAATTATTTAACTCTTCTTCGATGTTCGGCATAGCTACGCTATAAGGATGGAGGACCAATCTTAGTTATTCAAGATAAGAACAAAGTAGGCTAGATATCCATGAGAGAATATATAGAAGTTAGCTTTTGTAAAATAATAAACAGTATTATATGTACTTGAGTAGTAAGCGTCCAAAAACGGATTTGGTGATTTGATAAAGAAGATGTAACTTTGTCGCCAGTAATTTTAAACGTAAGTAAAATGTACAGCGACAAAGACTTTCAGACATTCTGGTTCCGCTACAAGACGGAAGGGGAGCCACATGGAATTTCAATTAATTCCTTTTGTATTAACCAAGGTGTTCCATACAAGCAATTCTATGCGTGGTTCAAGAAGCATGCCAAGGATACTGTTATCCCTGTTGAAATAGAAGGAGCACCTACAGATGAAGAGACAGATGATGTTGAAGTCCCACCTCAGCCAGCATCCAAGCCAAAAACAAAGAAGTCGAAGGGTGGCATACTCATTACCATCCAAACGACGGATGGTTTGTTTGTCAAGAAGGGTGGGCTTGACTATGCCGGCATGAAGGACTTAGTGTCTAGATTGGAGGGATTATGCTAAGGCTCTCAGGTCTTGACAACTTCTACTACTTACCCATGCTTCATGATATGAGGTACAAGGGGCCTCGTCTTTCTGAGATCATACGTAATATATATCATCGTGACCCTCTCAATGGTGACATCTATATTTATATGTCTCGTGACCGACGAACGATAAGGTTGTTTCAATATAAGCATCATGTCTATGACCTTCACGAACGTACTTTCAGCAATGAATATCGATTTAAGAAAGTTGTACTTCGAGAAGGAGTTCCTACCTATAAGATGGATTGGAAGACCGTGATGATAGTATTGGAATCGCCTGTTATAAAGCAGATTAGAGCATAATTCGTATTTAAGTATAATTAACTAATAATCAGGTGGTTATGTGTTTTGTAAATTTGCATAATTCAAATATTTTTTGTATCTTTGTACTAAAATACAAAGGTTATGGAACTAGACGAATTAGGCATAGATATAGAGGCACAAAACTGTCTCGATCAAATTCAGCAGGAGTCTCGGACTTCTGCTGACTATGACCCGTCCCAAGGTATGACAGGAGAAGAACTACATAACTTTTGTAAATTCTTGTATTCGCAGATTCAGTCCAAGGATGAGGAGATAAGCCGCCTTACTGCCAATATTAAAGAGTTGACGGATGAGGTTCGATTGTCTCGTCTTCAACAGCAAACATACAATGATGAAAACAAGGTGGTAAGTGCCAGCCATTCTCATAAGTTGGATGTTGTGCTTCAGCAATTACAAGAAACCAGACAAGAGCTTACTGATACAAAGAGAAAACTGAAAACTGCTGAGACCCTGTTGGCAGATGCCAAAGAGAAGAACCGTCAGTTGGAAGCTGAACGAGAGAAGGATGCCAAGGAGCGTAAGGACTTGGAGAATGATATCGCTCTCCTTCGTTCTGATCTTTACAGTGGAACAAAGAGCCAGCAGTCAGGTCGTTCTGCGGAAGAGGTAGGAGCTAATGATGGCAGGGATGATTTCGATGGTACGGATGCATCTTTACCAGAGGCAAATCGTAAGGATGATGTGTCCTCAGAGGCAAACTCTGATGGCGAGAAATCAGAGAAATCTCAATCCGGAGAGCCTAATAACTCTTCGGAAGACAGAGACTCTAATTAAGGAACTCCGGGAACACCAACTCCTAAGACAATATTTCATGGTCCTTCTCGTAAGGGTCGTACTTATAATAAGCATACAGTTGGTACGCCGATTATCCATAAGTGCGATTTGAGTCACTTGCCTGAAGGCGTAACTTTTCATATCAAGAAGAATCCGAAGAAGGTACTTCATACAATAACTAAAGTAGAGGAACATTGGTTCGAGGAAGTTGTCTTGACTTATCC